>OJIJ01000127.1_pt1 | contig 12074 bp, 3 predicted proteins | sample 1595891 | NCBI WGS metagenome assembly OJIJ01 (sample SAMN05416853, study PRJEB24817) | seawater metagenome | isolation source: Sea water | place: Canada:Atlantic | collected 2013-11 | reverse complement strand
CTACACTATCCTCTTCGTCGGCAGCGTCAGATGTGTATAAGAGACAGATTATAGGTATTGCTAACAATGCAAAAAGTGCATATGAATTGGCTATGGACTACAAACCCCATATTATTTTAATGGATATAAAAATAAAAGGAGATGTTGATGGAATAGATGCTGCTGCTAAAATATTAAATGAATTAAGTACTTCCATTGTTTATTTAACAGCCTTTTGTGATGAAGAGATGGTTGAAAGAGCTATTAAAACAAATCCAAGTGGCTATTTAACTAAACCATTTAATAAAAAAGAATTATTTGCTTCATTAAAAATTGCTTCTTTTAATTATGAAAAAAACAAAAAAGATTTAATACTTAAAAAAGGAGATTTGATTTTTGATAATGAGTTTAGCTATGATACTCAAAACTCACAATTAATGTTTTGCTCGGAGTATATTCATCTTACTAAAAGAGAAGTCCAGCTAATAAATCTTTTAACTAAATCTAAAAATTCAATAGTTTCAATTTATGAGATGGAAAATGAAATCTGGCCAGACAAATCTCCTAATGAAGGCACTCGTAGGGCATTAGTTAGTAGATTACGTTCTAAAATGAAATATAAATTTATTGAAACAATTCCTTCTATTGGATACCGAATTAATATATAATCACTTAAATATCCTTTCTAAATAACTAATCAATCACTTTATTATCTTTTGCAACATTTTTGCAACACCTTCTTCGTATAATTTAATATATTATTATGCGAGGGAAAGAAATGAAAAAGATTTTAATGCTTGTTGCTTTACTAGTTAGTTTACATGCCAGTAGTGACTATGATAAGGATATTATCGTCCTTGACCAATCAAGAGATGACAAGGTAACGATTGTATTTAGTGAACTAATGCAAAATTATGAAGAAGAAGACTCTCATGCTTTTTTTGAATTAATATCAGAAGAGCGTTTTATCCAAGACTATATGACTTTTTCTGAAGCAATAGATGAAGACTTTAGAAAATATGAAATTATAACTGTTGATAGTTGGATTGATAAAATAACATCTGATGGAGTAAAAAGATTTCTATATGTTAAATGGGAAAAACGTTATGAAACAAATGATGGACGAACTCAACTTACTCAAACGGGATATTCAAGATTTTTATTTGATGAGATAAATGGTGATTACAAATTAATTGAATTAGCAGGGAATCACCTTTGGGGGAATTCCTTAGCTGATTGGAAAGAAGAAGTTCCTAGAATTGCAGGACAAGAACCTGATCCTATTTCTACTGCTATAAGTGATGGAGGATTACCTGATCTAACTGTTGTTTCTGTTTGTCCATCAGGATTTGGTGGTGCAATGCCAATTACTATTACAGTTACCAATAATGGAGATACGGCAACGACTAGTGGAAGTATCTATTATGGAGGAAGTGCTTTTTTCTCTTCCTTTGAGCATGTCGGAAATCTAAGTCCAGGAGAAAGCTTTGTAGAAAATAAAACTGGCGATTGTTACAATGGTAATACTGTAATTGTAGATCCTGATGATTATATTGAAGAAGATGATGAAGATAATAATACTTCAACGTTCTCTGGTTTGTAAGAAATATAGAATGAAATATGTAAATTTAATTTTAGTTGGGTTAGTAAGTTCAGTTTGGTCATCAAGTTTTAAACAAGAAGAAGAATGGAAGGTTGAAGGTAGATTGAGTGGATATCTACAAAATGTTGATGTTGAGAATGCAGAGAGTGAAAAAGAAGGGTTCACACAATCTCATGAGCTTGATATAAAGTATCATGGACCATTGCATAAGGGGAATGCAGGGATTGAAGCTCGTATACGTGCAACAAATGATGAACGTATTCAAAAAAATGATACACATCTTTTATCTTTTAAAGGATACTACACTGATAAGGTTTGGACACATGAAATAGGTGATGTTGCCGCATCTATGAATCCATATGTTTATGGAGGTTCTGTAAAAGGACTAAAAGTAGAATATAAAAGTGATAAAAAAGAAAGAAAATGGGATTATAAATTTATTACAGGGGTAAGAAAAGCCCAATGGAGAGAAACCTATCAAACTGTAGAAGAAGAAGGCCTTGATACATATCTTGCTGCTTTTGAAACTAAATATACATATGAAAGAGCAAAAGAAATCACACTTAGTTTAGCAACTTTAAAAGATGACTTAGACAGTGGTTATAACTCTAGTGCAGTTGGAAAAAAAGGAACAACACTTGGTATTAATACTAAATGGAGATTTAATAAATATATTACATTAAAAGGCCGGGCTGCAATTTCATATAGTACTGATGATTTAAGAGGGAATAAAAAATCTACAACAGAAGATGCTATTAGATTAAGACTATTAACAAGACCTATTCTTTCTTCTGTAAAAAGTAATTTCATGTATCAAAGAATATCTCCTGATTTTATATCAGCAGCAGGTTCAGCAAATGCAGATAATGAAAAGTTTGAAAATTCTACTTCTTGGAAAATAAATAAACAATTAACAACTAAATTAAACTTAAAATCAAGTAGAGATAATCTTGATGGTGTGTTAGGTGATACTCAGCATACATACTATGAGTCTTTGAATTTTTTATATAAACCAGAGTCAATTAAAAGAGCAAATATTGATTTTAAATTTACAAATAAAGATGTTCAAGGACGAGGTTCTAAAACAAATCAATATACAGCAGGTATCAATGGAAATTACAGAACTTCTGATGGTTATAGATATGGATTAGGATATGACTATTCAAATTTAACAGATTCTAATAACTCAGATTCTTCTCAAACCATAAATAATATTAGAGCAATTTTTGGTTATAAGAAAAAATTAGAAGATGAAAGCTCTTATCGTTTTACGGCAACTGTTGATGCCCAAAATGTTAGTCAAAATGGAAACAATCAAGATAAATATGGTTTAAAACTAGATGCAGGATATCAATATAACAAAAAACTATCTATGGACTTATCTTACATTTCAAGAAATACATATAGAGATGAATCTAATGATTCTGTGAATTCTACTTATCAATTTAGAACAACATATCGATTAGATGACAAAGGTAAGCAAACTATTAGATTATTACTTGAAAAACTTGATTATGATACAGAAAATGACAGTGATAGTAGTTACAACGAGCATATAGGAAAGTTATCGTACGTATATAATTTTTAAAAAAGTATAACAAGTAAAGGAGGAAGTCTTAATGTTAAAAAGAATAATAATTTTGATTTTGTTAAATATTTCTTTATATGGAAATATCCAAAATGCAGATGATATAAGTTTTGTAGATGATATTACTATAAATGGCAGAGAGTTTGAGTCATTAGAACAAAGAACTATAGAATTCTATGAAGAAGATTTAAAAAATGGAAAGATAATTATTCAAGGGCTTCTTGAATCTACAGATAAAAATGTAGATACAAAAGATTTATTTGTTGAAATAACTAGAAATGGTGGAAAAAGTTGGAAGAGGGCAAGTGGTCATAAAGATTGGGAGTTTTCTTTTGAGCCAAAGATTGGCTTTACTTATGAATTTTCATTACGGGTAGTAAAAGTTGAAAGAGAAAAAGAAGACACTAATTTAATTGATCAAAATATCAGAACTTTTTATATAGCTGGTTTTAAACTTGAGCTTGATGAAAGTGCTATTGTTTCTTCTGATATTATTTCTGGTTCAGGAATACTAACTATCCCTTATCTTGAAAGTTTCAATATTAATAGTGAACTTCCTGTTACTTTTGATAATTTAAGCTTTAATGCTGATGAAATTACTTTAGGAGATATTGAATATATACAACCTATTGTAATTAATACTGAGATTGCAGATATCTCAATTTCAAAGATTGTGATATCGGGAGAAGAAGCTAATAATAAAGTAGAAGGGAATCTTCAATTTAATGGTTTTTTAAATAGCTTACCATCTTTATCCCTATCAGACAGCAGTAAGTTTTTACAAAATAAGTTTTCTTTAGATATCCCTATTAGTAATGAAAAAATAGAAATTTTTAAAGAAAAAAATGTTTCTTTGAATCTGAATTCAGGTTTTATAAATATAAATTATCTAATAGGTGCACAGCATCCTTCACTTGATTTAAGTTCGTTAACTGCAAATGTTGAATTTGGTACTTTGATTACCGATATAAATAAAAACACTAATTCTATTGTGGCGAATTTAAGTCAAAACGTTGGAAAAATATATTCTCTAAGTATGCAAGAAAGTAAAGCTTATTTATTTGGTGATTTAATTAAGTTAAGTAATTTTGATTTAAATTTTGATATCTCTGATTTTAATATTCCAAAAATTTCATTTATTAGTAAAATTGATTTTACAGAATTTTCTGCATATGACGCTTATATTGTGAAGCTTTTAGGTGAATGTGATATGGTAGCTAATATATCAAAAATAGGGTTTGATGCTACAATTAAAGGCAATAAATCATTACCTCCAATTACTATTTTAGATAGAGGTAGTATTGAAAAAAATGTGAAACTTAGTTTTGATACAGAAGAGAGTTTATCTTTTTCTATTTCTTTGAATCAAGTAGATAGTTTTCCAAAATTTAATTTATCAGGTATAAGTGCAAGTCTTGATTTTGGAGATATTCTACAAAGTTCGGAAAATGAAGTTAATGGAGTACTTTCCAGTGTAAAGGCAAATTTAGAACTAAATGCAGAAAAATCTTCTGAACTTGCATTAAATTTTTTAGATAATAGTACAGCTCATTTATTAGGTACAAAAGCCGTTATTGAAGGTATAAATAACGGTATAAGTTTAGATATTGAAACAAAAACTATAAAAATATTAGATTTAAGTGTAAATCTAGAAAATTATTCAAACCCAGTATTGAAGAAATTTACTGGTTCAAAATTTAATGCAAGTGTCTCTCCTTCTGGTTTCTCAGGTAGTATTACAGCTGATGGAGGACTTGATGATGTTGTTATTGTAAATAGAGGTGGACTAGGAAAAGATGTTGTTTTAGATATTGAAGGAACACCTTCTTTAACAATTGCTGTGAATGAAAATGGTATAGACTTTGATTTTGATGAACTTGATGCAAGGATTAATTTTGGGGATACTTTGCAAGCTTCAGAAAATAGTGTTGGTGGAACAATTGAACCAATAATTGCAACATTAAGTTCTACCGTAAATGATGCAAAAGAATATACTTTAACTTTTCCTTCAACTTCAAATGCATATTTATTAGGAACAAATTTTGCATTAAATAATATACTTGCAAAATTCAGTTTATTAAATAAAAATATTACTTTAAATAGTCCAGTTGATTTATCTTCTTATAATAATCCTATACTTAGTGCAATGAAGGATGTCTCTATAAACTTAGAACTTTCTAATGAAAAGTTTGAAGGAATTTTATCTTCATCTGGTTCTATGGAGCCTATTACAATTTTGGATAGAGGAGTTGCAAGTAATGACGTAAGAGTTGAATTTGAATCTTCTCCAAATATCAAATTAACAATATTAAGTGATAGTTTAGATTTTGGATTTAGTGGTGGAAATGCAAAATTGCATTTTGGAGATTTACTTCAAGGTGCAATTGCAAATCTAAATAGTAAAAAAGATGATTTAGGTAATAGTCTAAAAAATATATATAACTGGAGCATTATCGGAGATAATAATGCAAAAAAGTTAGTATCAGATGCTGCTTTAGAACTTAAGTCATTAGAAGGTACTTTAGATTTATCAAATCTTCTCAGTCCAAAAGTTGTTTTTAACGGTATAGCTGACTTGAGTAAATACGAAGGAATTTTTTCAAAGGCTAATAATATAATAATAAGAAACTTTGAAATTACAAAAGATGGTCTAATGGGTAGTTTTTCGCCGAGTTTAGGTAGTACAACTATATGGGAAGAAAAGGCAGTAAAGCTAAATTTTATTACTAATCCAACAGTTAATATAAATGTTAGTAGAAGTAGTTTTGATATTGGATTCTCAAATTTAGATCTTGATTTAGATTTTGGAACTCTTATTAACGAAACACAAGTTAGAATAGATGATAATGGTTGGAATATAGATGGTTTAAAAAACTTAGCAAATAGTAATATAAAATTGAATAATTTAAGTGGACTGGTTGATTTAAGCGATTTTTCGAATCCTACAATTTCTTTAAATGCTTTAGTTTCAGATTTAAAAAGTTATTCAGATATTTTCGAGCAAGTGAATACTGCTGAAATACTTAATGCAAAAATATCAAAAGATGGTTTTTCCTCAAAATTAATTATGTCGTTAAATAATATAGATATATGGAAAGATAAAAATGTAAAAGTAATATTTAATGCTCAAAATCCTCCTGAATTTTCTTTAGATATAGGCAGTTTAGGCTTACATTTAGGTATTAAAAATCTTCATGCTGATTTATATTTAGGAAGTTTATTAAATGAAGCAACAGCCACAATTCAAAGTTTAGAAGAAGATACATATTCTTGGCAATTAGAAGGAGAACATCTTCTTGAGGGTTCTCAAATGTTATTAAAACAATTAAGTGGAAACCTTGATTTAAGCAATTTAAAAAAACCAATAATTAATTTAAATACAAACGTTGACCTAAGTACTTATGGAGGTATTTTACAAACTTTAAATTCTGTTTCTTTAGATAATGCAACTATTTCACACGATGGATTTAAAGGTAATTTAAATGCAGAACTATCAGGCTTTGATATTTGGAGAGAAAAAAATGTAAGAGTTATTTTTCCTTCAGGAGAATTTCCAACTCTAAGTTTAAAACTTACAAGAAGTGGTTTTGGAATTAGCTTATCAGATTTAAATGCACAAATTGCATTTGGTAGTTTATTAGATGGTAATCAATTAGTTAACTTATCTCCATTAGTTCCAGCAGTTTCTTCTGCTTTCAATACAGTTAATTCCACTTATCAAAACGTAAGAGGAACAACTAGAAATGTAAGAAATACAAAAGTTGGAAAACTTGGTAAAGAAATTCAAAAAACTGTTAATGAAGTAAAAAAAGGGATATACAAATGGTCATTAACAAGTCCTCATAATCTTACTTCAGACAGTAAAGGATATGTAGTAGTTTCTGATATGGGAGGAACTATAGATCTTAATAATATCCTAGATCCAACAATTGTTTTTAATGCAGATGCAAATTTCCAAAACTATAATCTTGGAGAGAATATAAGTGTTGAAACAGTAAAAGTTGATGATGCAACAATTTCAAAATCAGGTGTTGATTGGAATATGTATATTCAAGGATTAAAAGCAGATTTTACAATACTTGATTTAGGAACAAAAAATGAAGATGTAAGAATTGAATTATTTAATGTTGATGGAACCCTAAGTTCACAAGGTACAAATGGAATTCAAAATGCTGATGGAAAACTTTTTTTTGGAAAGCTTTTTAATGGGAATATTGAACCTATTACTTTAGAATACCAAAATAATGGACATTATTCATTCCAAACAGATCAGGTTTTTACTTATTCAAAAGGTGAAAATAAAGTAGTTTTAAGTGGACTAAGTGGTAGTGTTAAAAAAATTGGAGCTAAATATGAAGTAGATTTAGAAGGTAACTCAGAAGTTCATGCAACTGTTTTGTCAAATATTGGTATAAAAGACTTATCTATAAGTAGTTTAAAAGTCAATGATAGTGGATTTAAAGGGGATATCTCTGCTAATTTAGGTAATAAAAGAATTAATATTATTAATGAAAAAGCTACTTTAATTTTGTCAAAGGTTGGGGTACATATAGATTCTACAAAAATAATACCATTTAGATTAAGTGAATTTGATGGCTATATAGATTTAGCTGCTATCTTTGATGAATCAATTTCTCACGCGAGTGCTGTACTTACTTTAGTTGATTCAAGTATTAATTGGAGGATAAATCAGTCTTTACATATAAATGAACAATTTGTTTTTAAAAATTTATCTGGAAGTTTAAATATTGATTCTTTAGTAAATACAAGTATTTCATTAAATGGAAATTTTGGATATGAAGGTATAGATGATTTAGGAATTGTTTTAAATAATTTTAATATAAGTAGAACGGGATTAAGTGGTAGTATCTTATTACCAGAAGGCTCATCTATTAGAATAGCAGGGGTTGAAGGTTTAAATCTGACTCAATTATCTGCTTCTTTCTTTAATGATAACATTATAGGAAGTGCTTCTATAAATTATAATAAAGCTTCATTTTTAAATTCTGGAAAACCATTAGAATTAGATTTAGGAGCAACTATAAGTAATACTGGAATAAATAGTTTCTCTTTAAAATCAAATATATCAGAAGATATTGCTATTCCTGGTTTTGCTAATTTCTCATTTATAAAAGTAATAACTTCCCCAACATTTGATAACTTTTATGTAAGTTTGGATGGATTAGTTAAACCTAATCACGATATTTTTAAAGCAGATAATGGTTTAGAATTCAGAAATTTAAAAATATCAAAAGATGGTCTTAGTGTAGATAATGCAGGAGTTAATTTCCCGGTTAGTGGTTCGTCCGGAAGTTTAGGCGGCTTTAGCCTTTCTATAGAATCTTTAGGTATGGGAGTTGAAGCAGATAAACTTTATATTAGTTCTAAGGGGGCACTTTCTTTAGCAGGCTTGGCTGAAGCTGGTGCCGGGGTAAAGTTATATAGCGATAAAACAATAGCTGTTGATAGTATTATGATTGATGTGAAAAATCCTGGTGCTAGTTTTGCTGGTGAAATTATATGGAAAAAGAACGACCCGGTGTATGGTGATTACTTTGGAACAGGTAAACCATTAAATATGAGACTAGCAGAACTATTTAGTTTAAAAGGAGAATTTAAGGTTGGTACTCATCATCAAAAAGGCTTTTTCTGGATGGCTCAAGCACAAGGTGGTTTAGGTGGAGGAGGGATTCCTTTAGGACCTTTAAGTATATATGAACTTGGAGGTGGAGCTGCATATAATATGTCTTTTACTGAAGTTGATAAAGGTAAAACTAAAGCAAAAAATTATGATTTTATTCCAAGTGGAAGTAATAATTCTGTTTTAATTTTATCTTCAGTTTTAGGTACACCTGATCTAGGTTTTACCTGGCATGGGCAATTAGATGTTATTTTGGATTCTAGAGGACAATTAGATATAAATGGAATCACATATATTTTAAGTGCAATAGGAAGTGAATCTTCAAATCGCCAAATAGAGGGGAGAATAGTTTTAGGAGCAAACCCTGCTGCTTTACAAATTAATGCTGCTGCAAATATTAAGTTCTTTGGAGTAGGGTTAGATGCCCCACATGGTGCAGTAGACATACTATTAAACGAGAGTGAAAAACATTTGTATCTTGGAACAAGTACAGAGGCTGAAGGTTTTTCTGTTTCAGCAGACAATCCAATTGGTATAGAAATCTTTGGATTAGATGGTCCAAGTGGTTATTTTATGATTGATACTAGACAATTAGCCTTTGGTTTTGGATATAACTTTTATAAAAAATGGTCTCTTGATTGGTATGGACCAGATCCTTGGGCAAGTGCAAGTGTATGGGCAAATGCAGGTTCTCTAATGAGATATAATCCTTTTTATATGAAAATGTATGCAGGTGCAGGTGTAGATTTAAAAGTTGGTTATGCGGGTTTAAGTACTACTCTTTTGGCATTTGGTCTTAAAATGGAATTAGTTACACCTAGTCCAAACTATTTATGGACATATGCATATGTTGAAGTTTTTGATGAAGAATTTGGGTTTAGTGGTTATGTGTATGGCTCAGGAAGAGGTTCCTCTGCTGCAAAAACAGTATTACTATTAGATCATGTTGAGCCTTATAGTAATAGAGACATAAGTGTAATGCCTAAATTTGATATTTATACAATGCATAGTAGATTTTCAAGTGAAATTAAAAACCTGAAAATTGTTGATAAAAGTAATAATCGAGTGATTTCATTAAAAAAAGACTATTCTAACTCTACAGAAAAAAGTTTGAATGTTTTTCCTGAACATTTATTACAAAATAATCAAAACTATGAATTAAAAGGTTTGATTGAATATAAAGATAGAGAAGGTGAAACTTTTACTGAAACTTTTAAAAAAGAATTTAAAACAACAAAAGAAAATAGAGTTGAGTTTAATGAAATTATAAAAGAAATTTATCCAGCAAATAATGAACAAGGTATTGCTGGAAATGCACCGGTTATTATAACTTATTCTGATACCGTAAAAAATTATGATTTTGATAATTTAACTAGACTTTTGGGTAATTATGAAGTTACTATAAAAAACTCAAAGAATGAATCCATTCCAGGTAGGTATGAATATAAAAAAGATTATAACAGATCATATTTTCTTCCTTCTAAAGAGTTAAGAATGTATCACTATTGTGTAAGTAGTAGTACTGGAGAAATCAAAGAAACGTTTAGGAATAGTAATGGTGAGTATCTTAATCCTTTTAAAAATTATTCTATAGATGGGGATACTCCCAACCAAACTATAGTCTCAATTCCTTCAAATATTAGTAAGAAAGTATTATCTAATATAAGTGTTGGAAAGTTTGAAAAAAGTGTTCCTGATGAAGATACTACTTATAGTTACTTCTCAAATACCACATATAAAATTATTATTAGAGATATAAGTTCTAACTTAATTGTTTATACTGGATCTTATGATATTCAATATACAAATATTTATGATGAAAGTATGAGAAGGTTTGAAATTCTGTCTGATAAACTTGATCCTAATGTTGAAATATTAAGCAATGAAAATCCAGAAAGACATGAAAAACGTTTTATTGTTAATAGTGACTTAGGAATGATGGGTGGAGATCGCGTACGAATATACTATTATTTGAAAACTACTTGGGATATAGAAGGTCAAGGTTTAGTTAGTAAGAAAACAAATGGTGCAGATTTTATTAAGCATAGTAATATCCCTGGCGTAGAGTTTGGCGGAAATATAAATAACCTTGTTCGTGCTTCAATTGTTTATTATGATGAACAAGTAGGACATCGTGTTAAATATAAAGAAGATGGAGATGAAGGATTTTTACTTGAAAGAGATATATCTATTACAAATGGTGGAACTTATTCAACTGCAGAACAAGAAGAATTTGCGGAGCGTATGAGTGATAAATTGGAAAAAGCAAGTAACGTTGAAGTGAACGTATTAATTCCAGGGGTAAATGGTCCTGAATCACCTGGTGTAGATGGAAGTCATTTAGGTGTTGGTAATAATCCAATATTTAATAGTGGTAATATGAAAAATATACCAGCAGTTCAAAATTTTAATCTAGGAATGTAGTTATGAAAAAATCAATTATATTAATGTTTCTTGTTTGTAGTTTTTTATTTGCGCAAAATAAAAGTGATTCAATAAAAATATTTGTACAGTCTAATGGTGATTCCGTAGAACTAAAATGGCTTCCAAAAAACTATATGAGTGACAATATTTATAAACTTTATAGAAGTAGTGGAACTAAAAAAAGAGAGCTAATTGCTACGATTAATGCAAGACCTTATGATTTTTTAAAAAATAGTGGTTTTTCTGATGATTATATTTTTATGATATATCCATTCAAAGATGCTAATACTTTAATTGAACGTATTAAAGGGGAACAAGTTAATAGTAAAATATCTGTATTTAGAGCAATCAAAATAGCAGAAGATACCCAATTTGCTAGAAATATAGGTCAATATTATAAAGATATAAATGTAGAATTGAATAAAACGTACAACTATGAATTAGATTTGATTGTAAAAGATAAAAAGATTACTTCTTCTAAAGTATCTGTAAAAAACAAAGCTTTTAAGAAAGAAAACCCAGTTTTTTGGATTCAGGCAAAAGATTCTAATTTAGGGGTAAGCTTAAATTGGGATGTTTCAAATAAAGATGGTTTTTACAATATTTATAGAAAATTATCTAATGAAAAAAAATTCTTAAAATTGACAAGAAAACCAAGTTACATAAATTTAAAAAGCGCTAAAAAGAATAACTCACTTTATTTAGATAAAATACCAAATGATGGGCAGACTGTTGAGTATTATGTAACTAAAGTAAATATGTTTTCAAAAGAGAGTATAGCTTCTACTACTGTCTCTTATACACATCTCCGAGCCCACGAGACCAGAGAGGATCTCGTA
>OJIJ01000125.1_pt1 | contig 12137 bp, 8 predicted proteins | sample 1595891 | NCBI WGS metagenome assembly OJIJ01 (sample SAMN05416853, study PRJEB24817) | seawater metagenome | isolation source: Sea water | place: Canada:Atlantic | collected 2013-11 | reverse complement strand
ATGTGTATAAGAGACAGCTTTAAAGCCTAATGGATAAACACTGCGCCAAACAGAACGTTGATTTTTTGGGTCAATAATATCAAGAATCAAACTACCAGGGCGTAACTTTGCTTGTAGTTCTTTACGTGTAGCTTGCCCAGCCTTTAAACAATAACTGCAGTATTTCACTTGCTGGTTATAGCGTTTAAGTTCACCAAAGTTGTGATTAATAATATGATAAGCAATAACAATATCGGCTTTTTTTACGGTTTTATAACTAAAGCCGTTTTCATCAAAACCCTGCTCAATAGCGAGTTCAATGGTGTTACGCGTACTGTCACTGAGGTTTTGCAAATCACCAAAAGCAGAATTACGACCATAAGTGCTATAGCTTTCTACTGTTGAAAAATCAAAGCCACCACGAAAAGATGTGGTCGCGCCTTTCGACAATGAACAAGAGGTAAGTGTGACGATTAACGCTAAACAGCTCAGTAATCTAATAGTTATCATGTAGATTTCAAACAAGAAATAATATTACTATACCCGTTCTACTTGAAGATGCAATTTCAAGTGGAACAGGTATGGATTACCTACCTAGCTATAAATTACAACTTTTGCTAGTGATATAAACATGATGATAGGGTGCTAAAGGATGCTGATTTGCCGGTATGAGTTAGCTCTAACTCAACAAATCCGACAAAATCAACAACCAAATAGGAAATGTACTGTTATTGCAGTGATTCGTAACTAACGGCATTAAAGTCGATAACTTTACCACCAAATTCACGAGCAAAGGCATCTGCGTCAGTTTGCGCAGAAAAGCTCGCTAATGTTTTCCCCATTGCACCGGTTTTACTTGAACCAACAACAAACCAGGCTTGGCGAGCATCAATAAAAAATTCATCCTTAGGCGTATCCCACGGCGCTTTACTCATATCATGAACAAGTATGGTGGTAACATTACGTTTATTTTCAGGATCAAGATAGAAGCTAAACATATCGCGTGTTGAACAGAATTTTTTCACCATTTCACCGTCAGCTTTCGTCACGCCCTTTCGGAATAATTCAGCTTTAGGACCAGAAAAATTAGCGATTAACATACCACATAAGTGACATTCGTCAGCGCTTTCAATAGCAGCAGCTTGATGAACAATTTGTTGCTGTTCTGATTGCTCAGAACAACCCGTCACTAATACCAAAGGTAAAGCAATAGCGAAAAACAGTTTACGAAACATTACGGTTGCCTTTAAAGTTTTTTGTTTTTAAAAATAATAGATGCAATAGCCAAAGGTGCTGCGACCCAGCCAAGCAGTAGCATTAATAGTTGGCTTTGCGTTAAATTCGCTTTAATGGCTATTGCCAGAGCGCCATTAACATCAGAGCTGTCTAAACCCGCCAAGTTAACTAAACGGAAAATATCAGCAGGATTCAACATCATTAATTGCGTTAAAGCGGTCTGACTTAAACCGGTTTCTGCACCAACCAATAAAGCTAATAACGCAAGGTCAAAAACTAAAGCAAAGAAGAACCAAGTGATTAGCGCAACACCTGCCGCTTTTGATTTTTCACTCGCCACTAAACTGATCATGTAAGCAATCGCAGTAAAGCTTAACCCTAGTAACGTAGCGCTTAAAATGAAATAGCCAAAGGTTTGCAAAATAGCAATGTCACTATTTTGTATAAATAGCAATAAAGCTGAACTACCAAAACCTAGTACGGTTGCTAAGGCAATAATACCACCTTGACCAAGAAATTTACCCAGTAACAACTGATTTTTACTCAATGGATACGTTAACAAAAGTAGTAATGTTCCACCCTCTTGCTCACCAACAAAGCTATCATAACTTAGTAATAGCGCAATAAGTGGAATTAGAAATACCGCTAAGCTTGCCAAGCTAGCAATGGTGGTTGATAGCGATGTTGTTCCAACGGCACCAGATGCTGCCGCGCCAAAATAGGTTAAACCTACAGACAATACGGCAAAAATTAGGGTAATTGATAATAACCAACGATTACGTAGGCCATCTTGAAATTCTTTATTGGCGACAGTTAATATTTCTCTCATTACGCCTCTGCCTTAGTATTTTTTGTTTGCTCTGTTTTAGCCAAATAGTACTGATAAACTTGCTCTAAGTTAGCTGACTCGACCGCAAGGTCGTTTAAGCGCTCATCGGCCAATAAATAACGCAAAACCTTTAACTTTTCTTGTTCAGGTACTGTTAAATGACCAGCTGAATTGACATACGACTTGAGCATTGAATCTTCAAGCAACGCCCCATTCAACCCTTGTGGTTTAATTTGCGTTGGTAAATTCGCCGCCGCACGTAATTCTGCAATAGTACCCAGTGCTAGAGTTTTGCCACCAGAAATAATCATTGCGCGGTCAATATGCTGCTCTACGCCCGGTAAAACATGTGAACAAAGCACTACGCTAGTTCCCTGAGTTTTTAATTGATCAACGCTGCTATAAAACTCTGCCGTTGCATTTGGATCTAAACCTACGGTTGGTTCATCAAGTAATAATAATTTTGGTTCACCAATAAAAGCCTGTGCTAAGCCTAAACGCTGACGCATACCTTTTGAGTAAGTTTTGACTTGTCGCCCCATAGCATGTGCAATGCCGACTTGTTCAAGTAATGCTTTGGCGTGGCTTTTAGACTGACCTTTCAAACGAGCAAAATAGGTTAGTACTTCTAAGCCAGTTAATTGCTCGTAAAACATTACGTTTTCCGGCAAATAACCCATTTTTGCCCGCATATGCCAAGCTGACTTGTTGTCTGGCTTCGTGCCCACCACGGTAACATCACCAGCATCAGCTGAAATTACCCCTAAGATAAGCTTCATCATAGTGGTTTTGCCTGCGCCATTGTGACCAAACAAACCTAATACTTCGCCCTGCGCTAGTTGCAAGTTGATAGATGATAATGCCTGTAAACTCTTATAGTTTTTACTGACATTTTCAAGGGAAACTACTGGTGTTTTCATTATGGTTGATTTGCCTTATTCGCATGAACTTCTGACTGACCATCACTTACTTGTAGTGATGACGCGATATGACCTGCTTTTTTCGGTGCTGCTGACGACCGCATTAGTGGAAAACTGTCTTTAACACCCGGCGGTTTTAATACTGGAAATTCTTTTTGTATCCAACGCAATATCAGAACGACTGGGCTGTCCATGATCATTTTCATTTCAGGATACTGCCAAATCAATTGGTCAATACCATCATTTGGTTCAAAGATAACGTCGCCAATATTATCGCCATTCATATCCCAGCCTAAATAGTTGCTCCAATAGTTGCCTTTTCCTTCAAAGCTCCATTCTTGTTTTTTATTAGAGACGTATTTCACTTGTATTGGGTTATTAATAAAGCTATTGCCGTAGACTTTAACCTTTTCTGAGCCAGCGGTTAAGTGAATACCGATTTCAGCGGTATCAATATAGTTATTTTTTATTGTATTGTAGCCCGAATTATAAACAAACAGGCCTTTTCCGTCTCGACCTAGTACTTTGTTTTCTGGCTTGGTCCAAACGTCTTTAATATAATTCCCTTCAAAGGTCGATTCAGTGATGAAATTGAGTAAAAAACCATAATCTTCTGAATCGGAGGTTTTATTGTCTTTAATGGTTAAACGACGTGAACTCATTAGCGCATAACCTGCGCGAGTGTTATAAGCCGTATTATTTATCACCGTATTATCGTACGAGTACATATAATGAATGCCATAACGTAAGTCATGCATAACATTGTTTTCTATTAGATTATTTTGACTAGAAATCACATAAACACCATCACGTGTTTGAGACGTTTCATTATCAAAAATATGGCTATGAGTGACGTTTGCAACTTGAATACCATTACCTCTATCTGCTGAGCGTAATGCTAAATTCCCTTTAACTTTATTATTGAAAACTTGAGTATTAGTGACATGGTTTAACCAAATTCCAAAACCACTTCCCGAAAGCGTATTATTCGAAATGATTAGACCGTCAGCTTTGTTATGATCTACTTTTTCGTGAGAGTAAATACCTGAGTTTTGCTCAGTAAGATCATCGCCCCAATTGACAATATTTAGATTATCGATAGTAATGTGTGAGTTTTTTAGCACCAATGCATGCCCATGACCTTGCGCATCGATAATGCTGCCTTGCTTGCCGCCTTCATTACTACCGCGTAAGGTAATTTGTTTGGAAATGACAAAGTTACCCACATAGTGACCTGCGACTAATTTTACAATATCGCCATCAGAACTGGTGTTGAGCACTTGTTGTAAATTATCTTTTGGTGAAACCATGACCGTTTTGCCATGTGCCGACAACGAAATAGCGGTGAACAACAATAAATAAGCAAAGAATTTTTTATGCATATCAAAGAAAATCTTTTTTAGCCTTATATAAGAAGGAAAAGCATAACATCGATTAAATGTTATGCTTTGATCTGGGTTAACTAAGTGTAATAAATTTGTGATATAAGTCACAGCTTTATTGTATTGTAGAACTGCGTGACAGAGCCTGTTCTGCTCTTGCCACGCTATCGTCAAATATTACTATTAGCTATTACGCTTCAACAAACATGCGACCGCGCATTTCCATGTGTAACGCGTGACAGAACCAGTTACAGTAATACCACTGAACGCCTGGCTTGTTGGCAGTAAAAGTAATAGAAGAAGTCTGTTGAGGACCAACTTCCATTTGTACACCGTGGTTAGTCATACAGAAACCATGTGTTACATCTTCTACTTGGTCAAGGTTAGTTACGATAACCGTAACTTCATCACCTAACTTAACCGTAAATTCGTTCATGCCGTAAGTTGGTGCAATAGACGTCATATATACACGTACTTTGTTACCATCACGAATAACTTTATTGTCTGTTGTAGTATTAACGCCATCACGCTTCGCAATTGCTAATGTTTCAGCGAACATAGCATCATCACGAGTCCAAACTTTCTTAGGCTTCAATTTACTACGGTGCACCATGATACAGTCATGCGGTTCAGCAAATGTAGGTCCGTCATGAACAAGTTTCATTTCATCACCAGAAATATCAATTAATTGATCATTTTCTGGTTTAAGTGGCCCTGTTGGTAAGAATCTATCTTTAGAGAACTTACATAGAACAACTAACCATTTACCATCTGCATCACGAGATTCACCCTGTGTTGTATGGTTATGGCCTGGTTGGTAATGAACATCTAATTTTTGACGAATGTAGTTAACTTTTTCGCCTTTGTAAGCTTTAATCGCATCTTCAACATTCCATTTAGCAATTTGGCTATCTAGGAATAAAGTAGTGTAAGCGTTACCGCGGCCATCAAACGCAGTGTGTAATGGACCTAAACCTAACTCAGGCTCAGCTACAACAGTGTCACGTGGCTTAATTTTATTAGCGAATAAATCATCTAATTTAGCAATTGAAATTACCGTTACTGTTGGAGATAACTTACCATTTGCCATGAAGTACTTACCTTCTGGCGAAGTATTCAAACCATGAGGTGATTTTGGTACTGGGATATAACGCGTTAATTCAGAGCCTTTACGACCGTCTAAAACTGGTACATCGTTACCGTTGTAAGTTTTGAATTTACCGGCTTTAAGTGCAGCTTCACAAGCCGCTAAGCTAAATATAACAACATGGTCACGTTCTGCAGTGATCATTTCGCCTAAATTCATGCCCATTTCTGAGTTGTAACATGTAGACGCAAAGTATTTGCCGTCAAAATCAGCATCAGTATTATCTAAGTTACCATCAACCATTACTTGGAAAGCCATTTCCATGGTTTCCGCGTCAATTACGTTGTATAAAGAACGGTAAGTGCTGACATCTTTCATGCCATCTTTACCATCGTTATTCATTGGAATTTCAAATTCACCATTACATACAACATATTTAGTGTATGGTGCTTTTTGTACGCGTAAACCGTGAACTGCTTGTACGTTTGGTACCGTTAGCATTTTGTCACATTTCATAATGTCACAACGAATACGTGCTACACGAGAGTTAGCTTTATCATTAATAAATACGTACTTACCGTTGTACTTACCATCAGTCATACTCATATGAGGATGATGAGAATCACCCATCATGATATCAGCACTGTCGCCTTTAACACGCTTAGATTCTTCAGTTAAGCCCCAACCTGTTGCTGAGTCAGTGTTAAATACTGGAATACGCATTAATTCACGCATTGATGGGATACCCATAATACGAACTTCACCAGAATGACCACCTGACCAGAAGCCATAGTACTCATCTAATTCACCTGGGTGAACCACTGGGCTATTAGCATATTCTTTTGCATTGGCTTGCGCTGTTGAAGCAAACATAGCTGCAGTCATTGGAGCCGCAACGGCACCAGCGCCAACTAATGCTGTTTTGCCGAAAAATTTACGTCTGTCGGCATTCTCCAACTCATTCTTATTTGCATTTTCTTCGTTGTTACTCATTAACGTTCTCCGTTGATTTATTCATTTGGTGTTAATAGAAAAATTTTTATCCGACATTTACTGCCGCAATCTCTTGTTCTTTGTACTTATTATTTTTATATTTTTGTTTTTTTAATGGTGGACATTTATCATCATTAAAATAGGTTACCTGACAGTCTAAACAGTAGTGACATTCACGCATGTTGATTTCACCATCAGGATTAATCGCTTGTATTTCACATTCTTTCGCACAGGTTTTACATGGCTGACCACATTCTTTACGACGGCGTAACCAACTGAATAAGCGCACACTATTACTGGTTGAAAGTGCTGCGCCCAGTGGACATAAATAGCGACAGAAAAACTTACGATTAAATATGTTAATCGTTAACAATATAGTTGCGTAGAGAATAAACGGCCATTCTCGGTCAAACTTCAATAAAAACGTGGTTTTAAAGGGTTCTATTTCAGCAAATTGTTCTGCTAAGGCTAATGAATCAAGTGATAAGGCAAATAGTCCTAGCAGTACTAAATATTTAATTGCCCATAAGCGCTCATGTACAGCCCAAGGTAATTCAAATTGAGGTATTTTTATGTAGCGGGCAAAGACATTGATCAATTCTTGTAATGCGCCAAATGGGCATAACCAACCACAGTAAACCGCACGACCCCATAGCAGCATAGTGACAGCAGCAGCGCCCCACAGCATAAATATAACTGGGTCTAATAAAAATAAGTCCCACGAGAAATCAGACATAAAGGCTTGTAAGAAAGTGAATACATTCACAACAGATAACTGCCCGCCCCACATCCAGCCGATACAAACCACAGTAACGACTAAGAAACTGTGACGAAAGTTATGCATAAAGGTTGGGTGTCTAACTAAAATATCTTGGAAAAATAACGAAGCAAGTAACAACGCCATCAATATTGCTAAAATTACAACTTCAGTATTTTTTTCCTGCCAAACTTGCTGGGTGAGCGTAAGCTCCGGCTCAGGTAAGACAATAGGTGGGCGATCTAAATAACTCTCTAGCCCATGATAATTGGCTCGAAAGTTAGTAAAAACACTATCTACAGCGCCTACTTGACGTCGTACTAGTAGTTCAAACTCCCAATCAACGCCAGGGTTAAAATCTTGATGTTCACGAACAATAAATAACGACATTTCTTGAAAACGAGGAGCGCCATCAATAAATAGGTCGGTTACGCGAGTATGATCTAAGTCTCGGAAGGTGAATGCACTATCATTTTGTAAAATTTGAATACGGTCGAATATAGCACCGCGGACATAACCTGAACCTTTAAATGAATAACCATTACCAAGCATAATAATGGCATGCTCTCCTGGTTGTAGTGCTTTCATCATCCATTCATATTCGCTATCGCCTAATATATTACGGCCTATAGTTGGAATATCAGCTTGAGCGTAATAGATATCAGCAAACATATCTGACTTTTGCTCTGGTGAAGCTTGTTCAATAAGCTCAGCTTCTGTGCCAACAAAAGCTTCATCAACCGTTTTACGATTCAAAAACAATTTTCGAATAGAACCATCACCAACCAGCGTTTGCCAATCAGCTTTTTCATATACATCAGGTAACACGGTTGCCATTGGTTGCTTAATTTCTTGGTCTTCTTCAATAATGCCTAATGAGCGAGCAACCTTCGTTGCTGATTTAGTAATACCAACATTCATCACCATCACGGTAACTGTTGCGCCAGACAAACCATCTAGATGAATCATTTCACCTTTGGTTTTACCACCGACTTTAAGACGGTCACTAACATTAAGGCCAGCATATTGGTCGGTAAACGCCCATAATTTGCTTTCCGGAATGCCTGCTAAAATAATAGGTTCGTGATGCTCTAGCACTTTAGCACCCAGATAAACACCTTTAGGGCCCATCGCTACTAACATATTAACCGGTTCGCCTGAATAGGCTGGTATTCTAGCTAAGTCATTGGTTTCAAATGCATAACCAATAATTTTATCTTGTTTGTAGATAGTCCAAATAAGTGGGTCACCCAATTTATCTGATACTTTTGTAGCTTGCGGGAAAAATTCGTTGATAAGAGGTAAAGGATCTCTTGGCTCACTAACAAATAAGGCGTGCGCAGAGAACTGGACTAGCCAGAGAATTAACAAGGCAAACAGTTTTAAGTGTTTTTTACTGTGCGACAAAAAAAGTAGCATTATTGCGTAGTACCTTAAGTCCATAAGTTAAGTCGTCGAAAGCTAAAAAATAGATTATTCCCAAGTTTAGCTAACTGCGACAATATGTCGCATATACTACGCCCATTGAAATTAGCGTTACTGACTTAGATCAATAAAGCGAACTTAATTCTAGAACATGAATTTAACGCCGCATGAGCATATTATTTACAAATAAAACAATGCCATATGCTGCTATTTTCTTTTCAAAAACAGGTGACAATTAGGCCGTAAAACAAAGGAAAGTTAATTCACTAAAATGTGAACTAATTTTAAAATAGTATGCTTAAGCTTATTTAATATTTGTTGTTCGAAATACTTTTCATGAAAAAAAGGCATAAAAAAACCAGTAATCAATACTGGTTTTTTTGCATAACATTCGCAAAAAAATCAATGCGACATGCTTGAGCTAACGCTTAATAAAGCGCTACTTAACGGTAATTTTTGCAAACTTACGCTTGCCCACTTGATAAACAGCAGTGGAGCCAGCGCTGATTACTAACTTATTATCAGTAATTTTCTCGCCTTCAATTTTTGCTGCACCTTGCTTTATCATACGCATCGCGTCAGAGGTACTGGTCACTAAACCAGCTTCTTTTAATAAGTTAGCAATGGCAATTTCACCATTTTCAGTAGCCACATCCATCTCAGGTAAATCGTCTGGTAATGCGCCTTTTTGGAAGCGGTTAATGAACTCTTGGTGAGCAGCTTCTGCAGCTGCAGCATCGTGAAAGCGTTCAATCAACTCTTTTGCTAAATCAATTTTAACATCGCGTGGATTAGAGCCAGCAGCAATTTGCTCTTTATAACCATTGATCACTTCAATAGGTTTGAAGCTCAATAATTCATAGTAGCGCCACATTAATACATCAGAAATCGACATGATTTTACCGAACATCTCGTTTGGTGCATCAGTAATGCCAATATAATTATTCAACGATTTAGACATTTTTTGCACGCCATCTAAACCTTCTAATAACGGCATCATCAATACTGTTTGAGGACGTTGCCCTTCAGACTTTTGTAGCTCACGTCCCATCAGTAAATTAAACTTCTGATCGGTACCACCTAGCTCAACATCTGCTTCTAACGCCACTGAATCCCAACCTTGAACTAATGGGTACATAAATTCATGAATAGCAATGGCTTGGCCACCAGCATAACGCTTTTTAAAGTCGTCACGCTCCATCATACGAGCAACGGTTTGGCGCGAGGCGAGTTTTAACATGCCAGCAGAGCCTAACTTTTCCATCCACGTTGAGTTAAAAGCCACCGTTGTTTTTGCGGGGTCTAGAATTTTAAACACTTGTTCTTTATAAGTTTCAGCGTTAGATAAGACATCTTCTTTCGTTAACGGCTTACGAGTAACGTTTTTACCCGTTGGATCACCAATCATGCCCGTAAAATCACCAATCAAGAAAATGACTTCATGGCCTTGTTGTTGAAATTGACGTAGCTTATTTATCAGAACGGTATGGCCTAGATGTAAATCTGGTGCTGTTGGATCAAAACCGGCTTTAATTTTTAGCGGCTTACCTTTTTTTAGCTTTTCCAACAATTCATCTTCTAGCAGAATTTCTTCTGCACCACGTTTTATTTCTAAAAACGCTTGGTTTACATCTGACATTTACTAGGCTCCAAACAAGGGGGGTAATAATATTTAATTGCCGAATTCTACTGCAAATTCAACCGCGGTGAAAACCCTATCATTGTTTCAGTTGATATTATTTTGTTATAGTAAACGACAATTGTCGTTACAAACTCTCATCTATAGGTCTTAGCTTTTTGAAAAATATAAAAAATTTATATTTTGCCTTACCCAAACAGCATCAAATAATTATCATCTCCTGTGCTGCTATGGTGTTATTCTTATTGATGGTGCCGCTAAAAGGTACTAATCAACTCACGTCGAATACCAATGGCGAATTTAAAGCCGGGCAAAGATACCAAGTCGCCATGCCAGAGCAAGGCACTAAGTCAGCGGTAGAAGCAAGTATTCAAATACCTGCCAAGCAGCTAGCGCCGATCACCGTTAAGCAAAATAATGAGAACTCAACGACCGAAAATCAAATCAATGACATTGATGAAAGCGCAGCACAATTGAATTGGCAGTCAGTGAAAGTAAGAAGTGGTGATTCCTTAGCAAAAATATTTAAGCGTAATGGCTTAAATGCCACAACTACGCACAAAGTGATCACGGCAAAAGGCCAAGAAAGCAAATTACTGAAGAAACTCAATGTCGGCGATACGCTACGCATTGGTAAAGACGATAAAGGCACACTTATTTCATTGGAATACCCAATGTCAAAAACAGAAACCTTATTCGTCAACCTGCAAAATCAGCAATACCAATCACATAAAGAAAGCAAAAGTGTCGAAACTCGTGAAGCTTTTGCCCAAGGCATTATTAAATCTAACTTCTGGAATGCCGCTTCTACTGCGGGGTTAAATGACGGTCAAATTATAAACTTAGCCAATGTTTTTGGCTGGGATATCGATTTCGCTTTAGATATTCGTGAAGGCGATAGCTTCAATGTAATCTTTGAAAAACAATATATTGAAGGCGACTTTATCGGTACTGGTAAAATATTAGCAGCTGAATTCGTTAACCAAGGCGATACTTTCCAAGCAATTCGTTTTACTGATGGTGAATATTATTCAGCTGATGGTAGAAGCATGCGTAAAGCCTTTTTACGTGCACCGGTTAATTTTAAATATATTAGCTCTAATTTTACACGTAAGCGCCGACATCCGGTTACAAAACGCATAAAAGCGCACCGTGGAACAGATTATGCTGCAAAAACTGGTACACCGGTAGTTGCTGCAGGTAATGGTAAAGTCACCCATGCAACTTATAGTAAATACAATGGTAACTACGTTTTCATTCAACATGGCAATGGCATAGTCACTAAGTATTTACATTTTTCAAAACGCGCAGTTAAAAAAGGCCAACGTGTTAAACAAGGACAGGTAATTGGTTATGTTGGCAGTACCGGACAAGCTGCAGGCGCACATTTACATTATGAGTTTTTACTTAACGGTGTTCATCGTAATCCTAGAACAGTAAAATTACCTGATGCCAAACCGATCAGTAAAAAATATCGACGTGAATTCGACAAGCTAGCATCACAACGCCTAGCTGAGCTTTCAGGCTCTCGACAAGCATTAGTGTCGATGCAAGATAAAACCATTAATGCAGACTAATATGAGTAAAAAAGCGCTTTATATTGGCCTAATGTCAGGCACTAGTGCTGACGGTATTGATCTTGCACTTGTTGAGTTTGATGCTATTAAAGCTGAACAGGCCAACGGTGCAAATTTAATTGCCAGTTATTATCAAGCATATGATGACGTAACACATAACAAAATTACTGAGCTATATAATCCAAGCGATAATGAAATTGATCGCGCTGGTAGCTTGCATGTAGAGTTAGCTGAAAAATTTGCTGCAGCGATTAATCAATTTTTATCACAGCAACAACTTTCTCCTAACGATATCCTGTCTCTTATACACATC
>OJIJ01000124.1_pt1 | contig 12227 bp, 9 predicted proteins | sample 1595891 | NCBI WGS metagenome assembly OJIJ01 (sample SAMN05416853, study PRJEB24817) | seawater metagenome | isolation source: Sea water | place: Canada:Atlantic | collected 2013-11 | reverse complement strand
GTCTCGTGGGCTCGGAGATGTGTATAAGAGACAGAGCATACACCGAATATATCCAAGAAAATTGCTGTTCAGCAAAGGGCAACTTTGACAATGTTGCAACACTAAAGTGGCATTCCTTGTACTTCTTACCTGCTTTTTTAATCGCTTCTTTGGCAATATCAACACCATACACGGTATTTTCAGCACAATTGTGTTGATGGGTATAATAACCTTCGCCACATCCTGCATCTAATATAGTCGTTGGCAAATCACTATCAATCATTGTTGATTTATAGAGAGCGACGATTTTATCCACTAAAGGCTGATAGTAACCTTTTTCTAAGAACTCGCGCCTGGCATTTACCATCGCTTTATTATCACCTGGGTTTTTAGAATGCTTAAACTGCACGGGTAATAAGTTGAGGTAATTTTCTTTAGCGAGATCAAAACTATGATTGTTTTCACAGCGATAGAGTTTTTCTTGCGCAACAAGTGATAAATTGCAAAGTGGACATGTGTAGTGCAAAGCAGTCATAGTCATCAGTAAAGTTAGTAGAATTGAAAGGTTGTCAGATGTAAGCTATTTGAGCTTAAATGGGCACAAGTCCCAATTAAGCTTAAGCGTAACTATATCTAATCGTCATTAATTTTAAGATTTAAATGTTGACCATATTGGTGCATGATCAGACGGCTTTTCTATGCCTCTTAGTTCATAGTCGATATCTGATTCGATACAACGACTAGCAAAGTTATTGGTTGCTAGTACAACATCAATACGTAAACCACGGTTATCATCGAAGCCGCGTGAACGATAATCAAACCATGAATATCTTTCTTCACGTGTTGGGTGTAATTCTCTAAAAGTATCTTTAAAACCCCAAGCCATTAATGTTGCTAACCACTCACGCTCTTCAGGTTGGAAACTACATTTTCCGGTTTTTAACCAACGCTTACGGTTTGGTTCGCCAATGCCTATATCTAATTCTGTTGGAGAAATATTGATATCACCCATAACAACAACGTTTTCGTCAGGCGTATGGTTTTCATTTAAGTATTGCATTAAGTCTTTATAAAACTGGCGTTTATAAGGGTATTTAGTCTCATGGGCAATATTATCGCCTTGTGGGAAGTAACCATTAAGCACGGTAACTTTATCACCATTTTCGTCTGTGGTTTGTACCATCACCATGCGCTTTTGCGCTTCATCATCATCGGTTGGAAAACCTTTAATCACCACATCAGCAGGCTTTTTACACAGCATAGCGACACCGTAATGTGCTTTTTGACCATGAAAATAGACGTGATAGCCCATTGCTTCTACGTCAACTAGTGGAAATGCATCATCATGAACCTTTATTTCTTGCAGGCCAATAATGTCAGGTTCATGTTTATCAATAATGGCTTGAAGCTGGTGTAAGCGGGCACGTAGGCCGTTAATATTAAAAGAGATGATTTTCATGTGCTAACTCAATAATTATTTTGCGCTAATGCTAACAGAAGTTATATACCCAAGCCACTTGAAGATGCTGAATCCTGCACCTTCAGGTGGTTTGGATATGAATAAGCGCGAAATAGAATTTACACTATTATTGATACTTACAATATTCGACATACTTTGTTACGGTTTATTAACAAGTCATAGTAGTATGTTTTTTCATCCTTGTTATAAACTGCTTGCTGATATTATATTCGTGTAATGCTATTTTACAGCAGCTAAGTTGTTTTTATTCAGCAAGTTAGTTAAGTTTTTAATCAGGCTGTTTTAGACGGATATTGGACGTTTGTCGTTATAAAAAATAAAAATGAATATAAAGTTCATATAAAAATAAATTGAGGGAAGGGAAATGCAAAGACGTGATTTTATTAAACTTACCGGCGCAGGTGCTGGTGGGTTAATGTTGCCTATGTCTGGCTTCGCGGTGTCAGCAGATCAATTGCTAGATAAGCCAATGGACGTTGCTTACAAGAAAAAGTTGGCCGATATTGCTTTAAATGCAGCAAAAGCAAAAGGTGCATCATACGCTGATGCGCGAATCGGTCGCTATCTTAATCAGTTTGTTACTACACAAGAAACACGAGTTGATAATATCGTTAATACCGAATCTGCGGGTATTGGTATTCGTGTTATTGCTAATGGCACTTGGGGCTTTGCTTCAACGTCTAATATGACGCCAGACAGCGTGGCTAAAACGGCAGAAAAAGCGGTTGCAGTCGCAATGGCAAATTCAAAATTCCAAACGGTTCCAGTACAACTTGCGCCAGTTAAAGGGGTAGGAGAGGTTAGTTGGAATACACCAATTAAAAAGAACGCTCTTGAAATTCCCATTAAAGAGAAAGTCGATTTATTGCTGTCAGTAAATGATGCCGCAATGTCTAACGGCGCAAACTACATCACCTCTATTTTATTTTTAGTGAACGAGCAGAAATACTTTGCGTCTACTGATGGCTCATACATCGACCAAGACGTACATCGTTTATGGGCGCCATTTTTCGCAACAGCAGTTGGTAAGTCTGGCTTTAAACAACGTACCGGCTTAGGTAATCCAGTTGGTATGGGCTTTGAATATCTTGATGGTAAAGAAGAAGATAAAATCCGTATCAGCGGTGCGAATGTTGGCTATAAAAACTCTTACGATATGCTTGAAGATGCGACTGCTGCCGGTAAACAATTACAAGCGAAGTTAAAAGCGAAATCTGTTGAGCCAGGTAAATACGATCTTGTGTTAGATCCTGCTCACCTTATGTTAACCATTCATGAATCTGTTGGTCATCCGTTAGAGTTAGACCGTGTGCTAGGTTATGAAGCTAACTTTGCTGGTACTAGTTTTGCAACCCTTGATAAATGGCGTAGTGGCAAATTTAATTATGGCTCTGAGCGTGTCAATTTATTTGCCGATAAAACTCAACCATATTCTTTAGGTAATGTTGGTTATGACGATGAAGGTGTTAAAACCAAAGAGTGGGATTTAGTTAAAGACGGTACTTTAGTTAACTATCAAGCAACGCGCGACCAAGTACATATGATTGATCAAAAAGAATCACATGGCTGTTGTTACTCGCAAAGTTGGCGTGACGTGCAGTTTCAGCGTATGCCTAATGTTTCTCTTAAGCCTAACGAAAAAGACATCTCGGCAGATGATGTCATTAAAGATGTTGAAAATGGTATTTATATTGCCGGTCGAGGTTCATTTTCAATCGATCAACAACGATATAACTTCCAATTCGGCGGTCAATTATTCTTTGAAATTAAAGACGGTAAGATCACAGAGCAAATTGAAGATGTTGCTTATCAATCAAACACCCAAGAGTTTTGGAATAGCTGTAGTCAGTTAGCGGGTAAGTCTGATTATCGTATCGGTGGTTCATTCTTTGACGGTAAAGGTCAACCTTCGCAAGTGAGTGCGGTTTCTCATGGTTGTCCAACGACACGTTTTAATAATATTAACGTGATCAATACTGCTCGTAAGGTGTAATTACACTTTTTTGACGATAAAACAAAGAATAAAAGGAATCAAAGCGTCATGACAATTTTAACAGAACAACACGCGAAAAAATTATTGCAAAAAGTACTTTCATTTTCAAAGGCAGATGAATGTGAGTGTAATTTAGATGGCCAAGTGGGTGGAAATATTCGTACTGCCCGTAATACGGTATCTACTGCCGGTGAACAAAGTGATTTAACCCTTGCTGTGCAATCAACGTTTGGCAAGAAAACAGGTGTAGCAACCATCAATGAGTTTGATGATGCATCACTCATGAAAGTGGTTAAACGTTCAGAAGAGTTAGCAAAACTTGCTCCAGAAAACCCAGAAAATATGCCTGCTTTTGGCAAGCAAAAATATCTAGCGTCAAAGACGGCATTTGACTCAACGTCAAGTGTTACCCCTGATGATCGTGCTCAAGCAGCAGAAGATAGTATTAAACCGTCAAAAGCGAATAAATTAGTTTCATCTGGGTTCTTACAAGATGCGACAACATTTGTAGCCATCATGAATAACAAAGGTCTATTTGCTTACAATAAAGCAACTAATGTTGATTTTACCGTTACTATTCGCACTGAGGATGGTAAAGGCTCTGGTTGGGTTAGTCGTGATTACAGTGATGTGAAACACCTAAACACCAAAAAGGCGTCACAAGTTGCGATTGAAAAATCTCTTGGTTCGGTTGATGCCAAAGAAATGGAGCCAGGTAAATATACGGTTATATTAGAGCCTGCAGCAAGCGTGCAACTATTAAGTAATATGTTTGGCAGTATGAACCAACGTAGCGCTGATGAAGGTCGAAGCTTTTTAAGTAAAAAACCAGAAGAAGGAAAAGAGGGCGGCCCAACCAATAAGTTGGGCGAAAAAATGTTTGATGAACGCGTGCACATTTATTCTGACCCGATGAATAGTGAAGCGCCGACTGCACCATTTGCCGGTGACGGTCATCGCGTTGGCAAAACCGATTGGATCAAAGACGGTAAAATTGTCAACATGCCTAATTCGCCTTTCTGGGCCAATAAAACCGGCGTTGAATATAGGCCAACTGCCTATGCGGGCTCTGGCTTATTTGGCGGTCCTTCGCAAATTATTATGGCAGGTGGCAACGACAGTCTAGAGGATATGATCAAAGATACTCGACGTGGTATTTTGGTTACCAGACTCTGGTATATTCGCCCACTAGACCCGCAAAGCTTGCTATATACTGGCTTAACTCGCGATGGTACATTTTATATTGAAAATGGAAAAATTAAGTATCCAATTAAAAACTTCAGATTCAATGAAAGCCCTATTGTTATGCTGAATAATATTGAAGCATTAGGTAAACCTGAACGTATTAATGGCAGCATGATACCGCCAATGAAAATACGCGACTTTACCTTTAGCAGCTTATCAGATGCTGTTTAAGCAAAATAAGGTTGGTAACAGAATCTAGCTAAAGGGTAAACGGGCATATGCGCGTTTACCCTTAGTGGGTTTTCTTAAATATTTATGAATCGACGTAACTTTATTCGAGCACTATCACTTTTATCTGCAGGTGCATTAACAACACCTTTTTTACAGTTAAGTGCTCGCGAACAAGTTGACTTTTTTTTCACTCGCTTGAGTTATGAGTCGGGAGATTGGGAAGTTGATGAAAGAATGCCTGCAAATGTTCTTAATTCTCTTATCGAATACACGAGTTTGCGGGTTGATATCAAAGAACGCATTATTCCACTGTCTGATCCTCAAATGCTTACCGTGCCATTTTGCTATTTGGCAGGTCATCGACTAGTGCAATTTAACGCAGAAGAAAAGCAGAACTTTCAACGTTATGTTGAAAACGGCGGTTTTGTTTTTGTTGATGACTGCAATCACGATATTGATGGCATGTTTGCCCGTAGTTTTGAACTGCAAATGCAAGATATTTTTGGCCAACAAGCATTAAAGAAAATACCTAATAATCATCCAATATATTCTTCGTTTTTTGAATTCGATGGCCCACCAAGAACTTCTATTGAGTTAAATGGTTGGGGAGATGATCTTGTTCATAACTATCTCAAAGCGATAGAGGTTAACGGACGCATTGCGGTGCTTTATAGCAATAAAGATTTAGGTTGTGAATGGGATTATGATTTTCGAAATAAACGTTGGTTAAAAGTAGATAACACTCGCTTTGCCGTCAACATTATTATGTATGCAATGAATAGTTAAAGTTCAATAGCCTTAGAATTGGAAAGTAAATGAACGAACAAGAAATTAAAATATTACTCGATAAACTCTCATTGGTTAGTAATGAAGTAAGTAAAATTATTGTAGGTCAACAGGAGATTATTGATGAATTACTCATCAGTATATTGGCTGGCGGCCATTGTTTACTTGAAGGTGTGCCAGGTTTAGCAAAAACCTTGATGGTGAGCTCATTAGCAAAAACCTTAGATTTAGGGTTTAATCGTGTGCAATTTACGCCTGATTTAATGCCAAGTGATATTGTTGGGACAGAAATATTAGAAACAGATCATGATAGCGGCGAACGTTTTTTCAAGTTTCAAAAAGGGCCAGTATTTACCAATATCTTACTCGCAGATGAAATAAACCGTACACCGCCAAAAACTCAAGCAGCGTTATTAGAAGCAATGCAAGAACGCAGCATTAGTTACGCTGGAACAACTTATCAATTACCTAAACCGTTTTTTGTTTTAGCAACGCAAAACCCAGTTGAACAAGCAGGAACCTATCCGCTACCTGAAGCACAACTCGATCGTTTTCTAATGTTTATTCGTGTTGGCTACCCAACAGAACAAGATGAAGTAGAAATACTTAAACGCACTACAGGTAACTATAACGCTGAACTTACCTCGATACTGAGTGCAGAAGACATTATTGCACTGCAAAATATTGTTCGTAGCGTTACTGTCTCTCCTGAGCTACTTAATTATGCTGCGCACTTAGCACGAGCAACTCGACCTATTACTCCAGCCAATGTTGCTAATGCTGACGAAAAGCGTAATGCAACACAAAGCGTTACTGATTATGTTCGCTGGGGCGCAGGACCAAGAGCAGGGCAAGCATTGATATTATGCGCCAAAGCTCGGGCATTAATGGCGGGGCGTTACGCAACAACATTAGCTGATATTCAATTTGTTTCTCCCGCTGTTTTAAGGCATAGAATTTTACTTAACTTTCAAGCTGAAGCGCAAAGTATTACCACTGATGATGTTATTAGCGACTTGCTCGAATCTGTTGCTGTTCCCGTTAGCCCGTTAAGTTAAACGCTAGGAATTGTAGTGCAACAACCTTATTTTGATGCCAAAACATTACAACGTGTTAAAGACTTGCCATTGGTGATTAAAACTTTAGCGCAAGGTTTTTTACATGGTATTCATACCAGCCAACAACGTGGTGTAGGTATTGAATTCAGCCAATTTAGGGCTTATGAACCCGGTGATGAACTCAGTAAAATTGATTGGAAACTGTTTGCTCGTTCAGATAAATACTTTGTTAGAGAAGCGGAACGAGAAAGTGATGTTAATGTATGGTTGGTCATTGATTGCAGTGAGTCAATGTTGCAACAATCCATACCAACAAAGCATGATGCAAAAGCACAAACACAAGATTTTGGGCGTTGGCATAAACTTGATTATGCACGTTACTTAGCAGCAAGCATTTCATATTTAGCACAAGATCAAGGTGACTCTGTTGGCCTGTTAGCATTGTCAGGCGAGCAACCTCTTCAAATTCCAGCGTATTCAGGTAGTAAACATTGGCAGAAAATACTCCTTTCGTTAACAAAACTTAACGCTAATGGCAGAGTGCCTGAGACCAAACAAGTATTAAAATATTTACATTCGATGCAAGATAATGCCTTAGTCATTGTTATAAGCGATTTTCATCAAGACAATAATGAATTGCTGTCGTTAACCTCACAGCTAAAGCATAGCAAAACTGACGTTATTGCTTTTCATCTCGATAGTGATGACGAAATAAATTTCCCTTATCAAGGTGTGGTTCAATTTCAAGATTTAGAAAATGGAAAAAATTTAACTGTTGCCGCTAAAGACGTTCGGGAAAGTTATCTGGAGAAAAAAGCGCAAATTAATAAACAACTTACCGCACAGTTGGTAAAAAATAATATTAACTACTTTAAAGCCAATATAGATCTGCCGCTGGACGAAAGCTTAGTTGATTTCCTGCGAGTACGTACAAGAGGCAATCGAAGGTAATGTTAAGCTCTTTTTCATTGTTTACGCTGCAAAGCCCATGGGCACTCATTGCTTTGTCTGCGCTCGCAATACCTCTTATTATTCATTTGATCAGTAAAGGTCGCCCGACATTAGTTAAATTTGCCAATGTAAGCTTGATTAAAGCGATAAAACCTAAAAGTATGCGGCATATATTGTTAACAGAGTCCTGGTTGTTAATACTGCGCTTGCTGCTATTAATAGTTTCTATTTTACTGTTAGCTCAAGTGCTATTTGTTAATCCTTTAGCTGAGACTAAACACATTACTTTGGTGACATCGCAATGGTTAAACAGCAGTAATGCTGACGAAAAAAATGCACTGTTAAGCCTACATGCTGGAGAGCCGATATATTTATTGAGCAGTGACAGTCAACCTTTATCAAAAATAGATGTATTGCAATGGCAAAATAGCCAAAGCGATGTAGATCAACATGAAGATGTAACTCGCCACAATTTGATAAAAGAAAACACTTACTTAGATTTGTATTATTTCACCAACGCATTCAGTGAAAAAACAACGTTTGATTTATTTGTAACTGATAGCGCAAAGCAATTTCCTGAAAGCGAAATCACGTTAGCGCATGATATAAAGTGGCATATCAAAAATTCTAATGTCGGCAATCATAATAGTGAAGGTGCCGAAAGTGGAAATAAAAATGCTGGCAATAAAAATCAATTTCATGACAGCCTGACGGTGGTAATTGTTTATGATGATGATCGCGCTGAAGATATTAAGTATTTTCAACAAGCGTTAAACGCGATAAATGGTCTTTCAGCACCTAAGCTTTCGCAGCAGCTCTTTTTAAATAATGCATTAGAAGATAATGCACTAGAAAATAATGCGTTATATCATCAGGCAATCAGTAGTGTTCCGGATTGGATATTCTATTTAAGCTCCGCTATACCCGATAATACAATGCTTGATGCGCTGAAGGCAGGTAGCAATATCTTTGTCGATGCTGAAAATGCAAAAGTAAACTTATTGTCATCTTCAGTTGTCGAGTTAAACAATAATCATGCGAAGTTTTCACCAGCAAATATAATGTTTTATCAACGTGCTAAACCATTAAATATACTTCAGTATTTACCAGTCAATAGCTATGCTAGTTCAGATGAAAACTTGTGGAAATTTTATGACCAAAATACGGAAGTTAAACCTTTATTACTTAGATCTGAACTTGTGTTTGACCATGCACTTGAACAAGTAATTAGTGACTCTAGCAATAATACCTCAATAAAAACCAGTCATCTATATCAACTGTTTTCTAGGTTTTCGCCTTCATGGAGCAACTTATTAACGACTAAGCAATTTCCTTTGCTACTTCAGAATATATTGTTTGAACATTGGCAAGCAGCTAAAGCGGATGAGGAATACCGTTTAACTCAATCACAAATAATACTTAATCAACAATTAAAAAATAATGATTTAGCTGCTTTTGATAGTTTAGTGTCAGTGACAAATCAGCATAAAAACATGAGCTCATCTTGGCTCAATATTTTAATCTGTTTATTGCTAATACTATGGCTTGTAGAGCGCTTGGTCAGTGAGATAACTCTTCAAAGAAAAAATAAAAGACTAACAACGGCTTATGGTGAAAAACGTATCGACAAGGCTGCTGGTTAGATGAAAAATATTGAAAAGAGTAATCGCCCGTTGCCTCATCAAGATATTAATGCGCTAGATGGCGAAGGCATAAATAACAATGATAAAAAAGCTAACACTCAGTCGAAGGTGAGTGAGCAATTAGCAATAGTCGTAAAGCGCTGGAGAAGCAAGTTTTTAATTCAGCAGTTGTTATTATTTATCCCATTGTTCTTGTCGGTTGCCTGTGTTGTGTTTATAGGAAGTCATGTCTTAACAGGTTTTGAGTCGTTTACTCTTATTAGTCATTCTCTATCTTACGTAAACCTTATTTTATTTATTGCAGTGTTAAGTACATTTGTTGGTAAAGCATGCTTTATTATTCGCAGCCAAGCATATAAAGATATAACACTGTCCAACTTACTATTTCATTTAAATCGCCAATATCCAAATTTAGAAGAAAGTTCACAATTACTCCTAAAAAACTATCACAACCTGTCGATGCTAGAACAGCTGCAGTTTGAAAAAGTACAGGCTAGAATTGGCGAGATACTAGTTCAGCAGCATAAGCACAATTACGTCGAATTAACGCCAATATTTGCTAAACGTCAGTTTATTAAGTTGGTCATCATTTCAATAAGCTTTTTACTGTTGAGTATCGTATTAAGTCAGTCAAGATTACTAACGCCCAATGGCGCAGCGGTTGATACTAGCCAGAGCCAAAATAATGCTGTTGAAAATAATGAAATGACAAGGGCTAGCATTATTAATTTAACGTCAAAAAAGGTAGTCATAGAGCCGCCAGCATATAGTTTAACTAACGCGGCTAATCGTTTTCAGCAATCAGATTCTTTAAATATAAAAGCATTAATAGGAAGTAAAGTCACTTGGTCGTTCGAATTTTCCAATGCTAATAAAGACTATTATCTTAACTTCTCAACGGGCGAACAGCATAAATTAAATAAAATGTTAGATGGCAGTTTTCAGTATCAACAAACATTAACAGCGAGCATGGTGTATCACTTAAGTGTTGCTGGCAATGAATTGCCATTAGCAGGAATTTTTTCATCGGTTTTTAGTATTAAACTACAAGCTGATGAGGCACCAAAAATACGCTTTATTAGCCCGAAAATTACCGTTACGGAATACACAGAAAAGGCCAAACCAGTATTAGTATCCCAAGTGCAAATTTCTGATGACTTTGCTATTGCAGAGGTTGAAATTTTAGCCTCAATAGCCAAAGGCTCTGGGGAAGGGGTTAAGTTTCGCGATCAAAATTTTGAATTTAATCGCGTAGAAACGTTTGAGGGCAAAGCGCATTATTATAAAACCTGGGCGTTAGCCGAGCTTGGCATGGAGCCAGGCGATGAACTGTATTTTAGCGTGATAGCGAAAGATAATAGAACCCCGCAGCAGCAAACCACACGTTCATCAACCAAAATAGTACGTTGGCTTGAGGAGGGGCAGTTAGGTATTAATGCTGACGGCATTCTTATTGATTTTATGCCTGAGTATTTTAAAAGTCAGCGACAAATTATTATTGAAACAATTGAACTTATTGAAGACGAAGCTGAGCTTACTTTAGAAAAGTTTAACGAAACCTCGGAAATCTTAGGGGTAGCGCAAAGCGCTTTAAAAGAAAAGTATGGTCAGTATTTGGGTGATGAGTCTGAAGGGCAACAGAGTGTTGGTGTAACATTTGATGAAGATCATAGCGCTGATGATCATAACGGCGAAGCACACCAAAAACCAATAATTCAAGTTCATGACGACCATGGTGGCAGCAACGCGGTAATCACTGCAGCAGAACATGGGGCTAATAATCGTATTGCAAGTGACCATAGCCATGAAGGCAGCAACAATAGTAATACCGGTGACTTATCAGGAAAAATGGCAATTATTAATCGTTATGGTCATAACCATGAAGATAGTGATATTGGTGTGATGAGCAACCAAGACCCGAAAGCGTTGATGAAGAAGAGCTTAGAAAATATGTGGCAAGCAGAACTCCACTTAATGTTATCACAACCTGAATTAGCACTACCTTTTGAACAAAAAGCACTAAAACTATTAAAACTGGCTAAAAAAGCTGAACGTATTTATGTAAAACGCTTAGGGTTTGAACCACCTCCGGTGACTGAGAAGCGCCGTTATCAAGGTGAAGAAAACGACATATTAGCTAACCAAGTACAGCAATCTACTTTTCAAGCAGAGCAATTATCGAATCAAACGCAGTGGGCTTTTAGATCATTTTTACAAATGCTAAATATGCATACACAAGCAAACAATCGAGTTAAGTATAACGAGCATGTTCAGCTGAGTGAAAAATTAAATACTGACACTTTGGCTATTGTTAAAAGCGTTAAAAAAGGGCTAGAAAAACAAATTGTTAAACGCCCCGCTTTAGTCAGCACACTAGCAATTGTTGAACAGATTTTACTAAAACAAAGTTTAACACTTAATAATTGCCAAGATTGCTTAACAAAACTGGCAGCAAAATTAACACAACTTATTCCAGATGCTACTGCGGTACCAATGCACCAAATTCAACATGTTGCCGATGAAGAGCCGTTACTTGAAAGCTATAGTCGTTTCATAAAGGATAGCCTGTGAACATAGCGTTAATGAATGATTTTCAAATTCGTATTGATGAACCAATGCATTGGCTAGTAATTGTTATAGCTGTTATTGGTTTAGTGTCTAGTTTGTTACTAGTGTATCGACGGTTTTATCCCCAAAATTCCGATGTTACTGAAATCACTTTGGATATCAACAATAAGCCATCAAATGATAATAAGCTCAATACTTTGCGCTTTTCATTGGTTACTTTAGCTAATGTTTTTGCCTGTTTTAGCCTTGTTTTATTTGTACTGCCGATTGAGTCAAAAATTAAAAGCACTGAGTTTGATGTACTTTTGACTATGGGAGTAAATTACCTGTCTCTTATACACATCTCCGAGCCC
>OJIJ01000123.1_pt1 | contig 12275 bp, 19 predicted proteins | sample 1595891 | NCBI WGS metagenome assembly OJIJ01 (sample SAMN05416853, study PRJEB24817) | seawater metagenome | isolation source: Sea water | place: Canada:Atlantic | collected 2013-11 | reverse complement strand
CGAGATCCTCTCTGGTCTCGTGGGCTCGGAGATGTGTATAAGAGACAGGTAATTAACAAGTCTGCATAAGTGAAGTTTTAGTATGCTTTCAAGCAGGAAAGGAATATGAAATGCTTAATAGTTCTATTTTATTAAAAGAATATGATTTAAAAGTAACTCCTCAAAGAGTTGCAATTGTTGAAGAATTATATAAACATGGACATATGAATATTGATGATCTTTATAAAAATTTATTAAAAAAGTTTCCTTCAATCTCTTTAGCAACTATATATAAAAATATAAATGCAATGGTAGAAAAGATTTTTTTAAACGAAGTAAAACTTCCTGATACAAAATCAGTTTATGAATTAATAAAGGAAGAACATTCACATTTAGTATGTTCTTCATGTGGAAAAGTTGAAGATATTATTATAGATACTTCAGTTTTACAAAATTCAATGTCAAATATAACAAATTTTAGAATTGAAAATACGGAAGTTATATTTTCTGGAATTTGTGAAGATTGTCTTAAATAGTTTCAAATAGATAATTAGTAAATAGTTAAAACTATTTACTAATTATTCCTACGCACCATTTTGAATTACTAATCCCAATACTACGAGTAATACTATTCCTGCACTTTTATTATAAAGTTTATTAGCTGTAATAAATACTAGCATCAAAGAAAGTATAAATGCTGCTGCAATATCAAAGAAATGAGCAGATAAGTCAACGTTTAATGTATTTACAATTGAACTTAGACCTAATACCATCGTAAAGTTTGCAACGTTTGAACCAATAATATTTCCTATTGCTAAATCTGCATTATTATTTAGTGCAGCTTTGATCGATATTGTTAATTCTGGTAGTGATGTTCCAAAAGCAACTAAGAATAATCCAATCATCCACTCACTAACTCCAAATTCTCTTGCTATATTTCCTGCACTATCAATTGCAAAATCTGCTCCACCAATTGTTAACATAAAACCTGCTAATAGTAATAGAGAGGTTTTTCCCCATGCAAATTTTTCTTTTGCTAATTCATCATCTATCTCTTCTACTTGATTAGAACCTATTAGGAATGTTAAATATGCAGCCATTAAAATCAAAAATAAAACACCATCTACTGCATTTATTTTTCCATCAATTCCCATTAGAATAAAAACTAAAATAGGGAAAAGTGCCCATGCAGAATCTTTTGCAAAAAGATCTCTACTCGGTTTGATTTCTTTTGATATTATAAATACAACGGCTAGTACTAATGAAATATTAAAAATTGTACTACCAATTACATTTGCAACGGCAATATCTCCACTTCCTTTTAATGAAGCTGACATTGAAACAGCCATTTCTGGTAAAGAAGTTCCTAGTGCAACAAGTGTTGCTCCAATTACAAAAGGAGATATTTTATAGTGAAGTGCAATTTTTTCACTCTCTTCAATTATAAAATCAGCACCATAAATTAGTGCAGTCATCGAAACTATAAATATTAGTATGTCCATATTTTAAGAATTCCTTATTATTAAACTATTTGGTAAATTATACTTTTTGATTAACTCTTCTTCTTTGTCTCTGTGCTCACCATCATCAACTTCATGGTCAAATCCAACAATATGTAATAGTCCATGGATAAAAAGAAGTTTTAATTCGTCTTCAAAATGGTGATTATATTCTTTAGCTTTTTCTTCAACAAAATCAGTAGAGATAACAATAGAACCTAATGGCATATTGTCCATATCAAATTCAAGTGGAAAACTAAGTACATCTGTTGCTTTATCTATATTTCTATGTTCTTTGTTTAGTTTTTGAATTTCATCATTTCTTGTCAATATTAATTCAATATCTTTTGATGTTAAATCATTCGCAATAGTTTCAAGAGCTGAAATGTCAAGTTCTAAATCTGTCTGATTATCTAAATCAATCATAAATTATCCGTTTGTTTTTCGCGCATTATATCTAAATCAAGCAAATTAGTAAATGAGTAGATAAAAAATACTTTTATTTTAAATTGGTACAATATATATTTTAAAAATATAGGAGTGTTTATGTCATTAGAAATTGGAACAAAAGATAGTATTGAATTTAAAGTAGAAGATAAAGATTTAGCAAAAAATTTAGAGATATCATCAGATGATGATTTTCCAGAAGTATTTGCAACTGCAAGATTAGTTGCTTTGATGGAATGTTCTGCTGCAAAAGTTATGATTCCATTATTAGGAAATGGGAAACTTTCAGTTGGAGTTGAAGTAAGTATGAAACATCTTGCACCAACATTAAGTGGTGATGTTGTGAAATCAACAGCAACATTTGTAGGAATGGAAGGTAAGCTTTATAAGTTTGAAATTGAAGCTGAAGATTCTGCAGGAGTTGTTGGAACTTGTATTCATACTAGAGCTGTTGTGACAGAAGAGAGACTTATGTCTGGTGCAAATAAAAGAGTTGGAAAATAGATTAAAGATGAGCTATTCTAATTAATAAAATTAATTAGAATAGTTCAATCATTTTAGATACTTCATCTACTGGAAAAGTTTTCATATCAAGTTTTATATTTGGTTTTAGAGCAATCACTGCTTTTTTGATACCTTGAGCTTGTGCTTCTTTTAATCTCATATCCATAGAATATACATCTTTAATTTCACCAGTTAGTGAAACTTCACCAATAAATGTTGACTCTTTAGAAATAGGTCTATCTCTAAAAGATGAAATAATAGCTGCAACAACAGCTAAATCAGCAGAACTCTCTTTGATTCTTATTCCACCTGAAATATTTACAAAAACATCATAATGGTTTAATGGTAAATCAATTTTCTTTTCAAGTAGGGCTAAAAGCATATTTAAACGATTTCCATCAAAACCAGTAGCGCTTCTTTTTGGATTTGGATGTGTTGATTCAGTTACTAGAGCTTGAACCTCTATGATTAATGCTCTTGTTCCTTCCATAACAATTGTAAGTGCAGAACCAGCTTGTGCTTTACTTTTATCAAAGAATTTAGAGGCAATATCTTTTGCACTAATTAATCCTTCTCCTGTCATTTCAAAAATTCCTATTTCAGAAGTTGAACCAAATCTGTTTTTAAAACCTCTTAACATACGAAGTTCTTTAGAAGATTCTCCTTCAAAATATAAAACTGTATCAACCATATGTTCTAAAACTCTAGGACCTGCAATTGAACCATCTTTTGTAATATGCCCAATGATAAACATTGCTATATCTGACTCTTTTGCTTTACGCATTAGTTCAAAAGTTATCTCCCGTACTTGTGACACTGACCCTGGAGCTGATGTTAGATTCGAAGAATAAATAGTTTGAATCGAATCAATAATAACAACTTCGTAATTATCTCTAAGTAATTCGTCTTGTATCTCTTCAAGTTTTATTTCACTTAGTAAATATAAATCATCACTGTTTGCATCAAGTCTATTTGCTCGAAGTTTTATTTGTCCAGCACTTTCTTCTCCTGATACATATAAAACTTTTTTCCCAGATTTTGCAATTGATCCGGCAACTTTTAAAAGAAGTGTAGATTTACCAACTCCTGGACTTCCACCAATAAGAGTTAAAGAACCAGGAACAATTCCTCCACCTAAAACTAAATCAAATTCATCATTGCAAGAAGAAAACCTTGATACATTATCTTGTTTTACTTGTGTTATTGGAGTTGCTTTTGAGGTGGTATTTATAACTTTAGAAGTCTGTTTTAATACTTCTTGTTGGTCTTGATTTAATTCTATAAAAGAATCCCATGAGCCACAGTTTGGACATTTACCAAGCCATTTAGTAGCTTGTTCTCCACAATGTTGACATTCAAATAATGATGTTTTTTTCTTCGCCATTTTTTTATCCTGATTTATTTATGTTGGAATTATAATGAAAAAGTATTAAGAAGATGGAAAATATGACATTTTGTAATATTTAATTAAATCAAGTGAATATAAGTAATAAAGATATATGATTTATATTTAGATAAAGGAGTTGAAAATGTTTATTGAACTTAAAGTGGTATATAGCGAAATTGAAGCACAAATTATAATGTCCCATCTTAGTGATGAAAATATAGACTCTTTAATAGATAAAGATGATGCGGGAGGAATGCATCCTCATTTGCAAGCTACACAAGGTGTTAGCATTCTTGTTAAAGAAGAGGATTATGAAAAAGCAAAAGAAATTATAGAAATAAAAGATAATCAAACTGAACAAAGTTCTTGGACATGTAAAAAGTGTAATGAAATTCATCAAGGACAATTTAAAGTTTGTTGGAATTGTGGCGAAGAACGTTAGTGTTTGTAGAAGTATAAAGTTCCTGAAAAAATAGTTGTATAAAACAGGATTTATCTTGATTTATTCAACTATTTTAAATTATGATAGATATCTAAAACTTATATCTAATCCACATTATGAGACATATATTTGCCCTTATGTGTTTGAGCAATAACATTTTGTTTTATTTTAGTAGATGAAGTTTCAGGGTTGTAACTTACTTGTACAATCTTTTTCCCTTTTGATTTCAAAAATTCTTCAACTTCAATGTTATGAGGTTTGTCTCCCCAATCTTCGCCAATCACAAAAATATCAACATCTAATTCTTTACAAGCTGAAGCATATTCAAGTGTATGGTATGATCTAACATCATCAACACAACTTAAAGCTTTGAGCATTTCCATTCTTTGTTTTAAAGGTATAACTGGAACGTTTGGTTTATATGAGTTTACTACTTCATCAGAAGCAACTCCAACGATAAAAGTATCTCCTAGTGTTTTACAATATTTTAATAAATCAAGGTGTCCGACATGTAATAAGTCAAAAGTACCTACAGTATATACAATCATTATTCAATCTCCTTGCAGATAGTATATATTCAGATACAATAGCTGAATATATGGGAAATGTTCCTAATATTAAAAAAATACTCATTAAAAAAAATTATTACCTCAAGGATTTATTTTATGTCAAAAGAAAACTCTGTGAAATCAGAGGCACATCAGCCCACGATTCTTTCTTATGTTAAGGATCTTCCAAACCTTTTATCTCTTTCAGGGTTGGCGTGTACTGTACTTGCTATTTATTTTAGTATTATTGGTGTTTATTATGCAGCTATGATTGGAATGGTTTGGGCTGTAGGTTTCGACTGGGCCGATGGGTTAGTTGCTAGAAAACTAAAAGGGCGAACAGCTACTGATGCAAAATTCGGAGGACAACTAGACGTTGTAATTGATATTGTAAGTTACGGTGTAACTCCTGCAATCTTACTTTTAAGTTATGGAAAATTTGAGCCTATATATTTAATTGGAGCATTTTTAATGTTAAGTGCTGCTGCAATTAGATTAAGTTATTTTAGTACTTATGGATTAGCAGGTGGTACAAAATATACAGGACTTGCTCTTGACAATAATAGTTTAATTTTAGTTTTTATATTTTTATTTGAAGGTTTATTCAGTAATGGGACTTTTTCAATCGTACTATATATTAGTGGAGTTGGACTTGCAATTTTAAATGTATCAGAAATTAAAACACCAAAACTTTCTGGAAATCCAAGAAATGTTTATCTTCTTGCAGCTTATACTCTTGTATTGACTGCTATTTATAGTATGAAACTTTTGGGTTAGGTTTAAATAAATTTTATATCATATACCAAAGCCTTTTAGATGGGTTTTGGTTGATTGTAACCATTTTGTTATCTCCTATTGATACACTACTTAAATAGAGGATAATCATGAAAATAAACCCAAATGTAGTAGCTCAAAATAAAAATATCAATTACAAACTTACTTTAAAAAATATAAGCAATATTGAATCCATAGAAATTCTCTCCCGAGGAGATTATTATCATAAAGAGAAACTTATCTATAAAATTGAAAATAATAATATTTTATTTACATATAAAATGCCATATTTAGGTGAATTTGTTGTAAAAGTGAATTTTACGTACAAGGAGTCCAAGTTAGTTTGTTTGTATTGTCTAGATAAAAAGATGATTGAATTAAGGCCCTTAAAGGGTGATTTACATATGCACTCTATTTATTCAGATGGCAAAACAACACCATTTGCTATGGCTTTAGCTTCCTTAGAGGCGGGAATGGATTATATTAGTATTACGGACCATGACAGTTATGATGGATCTCTTCAAGCAATAGAAAAAGTCAAACAAAATAATATTGATCTTTTGGTATTAAAAGGAGAAGAAGTCAGTGTTGGTGGAAAAGTAGATATGTCTACTGCACAAGGAAATGGTCATATTCTTTCGATACATGCAAATAAATCAATAGAAGAACAAAGAAAAAATAGTAAAAAATATGAAAAAGAATTGCAAGATATTGTAAAACAATTAAAAAATGAAAATATTGATAAAAATATCGATTTACTTCATTATGCAAAAAATATCTGGGTTATAAATAAAATAAAAGAAGCAAAAGGTATCTCCATATTGGCACATCCAAACTGGGTTTATCGTGATGGAAAATATCATCTTCATCAAGCCTTTTATAAAGAGATGTTAAAAAGTTCCAATCTAGATGGTGTAGAAGTTTTTGGTGAAGAAAAAATTAAAGAGCATAATAATATGACCCATTTAACTGCTCTTCAAACAAAAAATAGACATAAATATTTAGCACCATTTGCAAATTCTGATGCCCATGACAGTGATCATGAAGTTGGAGAGCGTTTCACTATTCTTTTTGTAAAAGAAAAATCTGCTTCAAATGTTATTACGGCGATACAAGAAGGACTAGCTTGTGCCGTATTTAAAAGAGAACATTATGAGCATCAATTCATAGGAAAAGATAAATTGGCTCAATATGTTTATTACCTAATCAAAGAGTATTATCCTAAGCACTATAGTTTGAAGAATAGATTAGCAAAACTATATCTTGACCAATTAATAAATGGTGAGAGTTTCGAGAAAAAGATTAATATGGTTAAACAAAAATTAGAAAATCATACAAATTCTTTTTTTCAAAACTAAAGATTAGTTTTCTATGGCATTGAAAATTGGTATGTTGGATCGAGCATGTTTTTATTAAAATATGTTGTTTTTTCAAACTCTTTTACATTGGTTCCAATATGTGGAACTTTTGGAAAGATTGAAGCTAAATCTTGAACTATTGTTTTAGATAACTTTGCTTTTTGTTCAATACTTCTACCTTGCATGATATTTGAGAATACATGAATGAAATCTTCTTTTTTATCTCCAGTTGAGTATTTCGTGAAAGAATTAATTCTTACTTTTATATCTTTTTTATTAAATAACTCAGTTGAAATAGCAGACATATGAACTTGCTCGATTATTTCTTCTTCAGAATGTGACTTTAAAATACCTTCTGAACAATCTATTATAAAATGAGGCATGTTTATTCCTTTACTTGTTTTGTTATTTTAAAATTAAATTAATCGTGCCAAACAGCTGTGCCTTTGTCAAAAGCTCTATTTTCATTGCCTTGTTTTTTATCATTTGAAATTAAAAGTGTTAAGCAAATGATTAAAAATACTAACAAAGCAAATTTTTTTAACATAGTAAATCCTTGGATTTGTATTATACATTAATATGAAAAGGTTGTGGCTATATTTTTTAATAATATATTTATGATGTTTTTGTATACTAAATCTCTTAAATAAATTTTTAACAATGGAGTATAAAATGAAATTAAAAAAAGTTATGTTAATAGTATCTCTTCCTTTTGCCTTAATATCTTCGGTATTTGCTGCACCATCAATTAATGAGATGCAAGGTTGCCAGGGTTTGATTGATTTTGTAAATGCTAAACTAGTATCTACATCAGCTAAATATCCTGCCTCTGATGTGAAAAATATTCGTGTTGGTTTAAAACAATATAACGATTATATTCAACAAGAGATTGTGACTCCTGGTTTAATTAAATTTAATGGGGGAGACCAAGTTAAAGCAAATGCAATGCAAAAACAAGTTGATGCTTATAAGTTGACATTGGTTAAAGGTTTAAATGTACGTTATCCTCAAAATCGTTTATTTACTGATCATGCTATACAAGTAAATAATTGTGCTAAAAAAGCTGTTCCTTCAGGACAAGCACTAGAAAATTTGAAAGTTGCATTAACTACAATGGTGAAACTTGCAAAGATGAATTAGTTTAAAATGCTTGATCATGATATTGTTTATATGAAAGGAAATCCATTTTCTGGAACACCTCTTTTACATGAAAAAATGAATAATGCAATTATTGAAATTATAAAAGAGTATAAATATATTGTTATTGATTCAGAACATAAAAATTTATCACAAGTAGAAATACCAAAAGCAAGAGTTTATATAGGCTTTTCAAGAGGTTCACGATATTTAAAAAAACTTGATTCCTCTTCTTTAAAAATATCTATTGGAGGGATTTCAGGATCTAAGATACATCTTTTTAAAGATGATGGAGATGATATATTATTAGGTGATATATCTGAGAGATCTATGTCTGCGCATTTTGTAATTTCTGATGAGAATAAGACAAAAATGAAAATACTTATTGATAATTTTATGAAAGATTTTCTTTAAATAGATAATAGTTAAGTCATATCTATTTAAAAATATAATATATTATTGGAAATATAAAGGAATGAGAATATGAAGATATTAAATATATTTGTATTAACACTTTTAGTATTTTTTTTCTCTGCTTGTTCCTCTTTAAATAATAATACTGTTAATACTCAAGAGAATACTAAAAAAAAGGGAATAAAAACAAATATTCAAGTATCTAAAGATAGCAAATATTTTAAAGATAGTACATTGGTATTAAGCCTTTATGAATATGATCCTTTTTTAGCAGATGTTTCGGCTACTTTAATTGAAAGAAAAAGTTATGTGGCAAATTTTATAAAAGATAATAAATCATCTTTTCCTATATCTATTAATTTGGGTCAAAAAAAAACTTTTAAAAAGAATAGAAAATATTATATAGTAGCAAGAGTTTATGATAAAGATGGTAAACAAACACATCATGGTTATAAGAATGGAACTGATGGATTTATTAAAGTTTTAGAAAATCAAGATGAAATCATGATAATACTTAAGTATAAAATATGAATGAAGAAAAATTAGAATCTTTTTTATTTTTAAAACCATGTACAAAAAAAGAATTCCCTTTTGGTGATGATGTTGCAGTATTTAAAGTAAAAAATAAAATGTTCGCTCTTTATGGTTTTGAAGAAGGAATAATAAGATTAAATCTAAAATCTGACCCAAATGATGCTATTGCTTATCGAGATATTTATGAGTGTGTGATCCCTGGATATCATATGAATAAAAAACATTGGAATACTATTATCTTAGATGGAACAATGGAAGAAGATATATTAAAAGAAATGATTGATGAATCATATGACTTAGTTGTTAGTAAACTAACAAGAAAAGAAAAAGAAGAGTTAAAGTTAAATAAAGATTAGAAAAGGAGATTTCTATGTCAATAGAAACTTGGTTAGCATTTATATCTACTGTTTTTGTTTTTGCAATTATTCCAGGCCCAACTGTAATTTTTGTTGTTGGTCAAGCTATTACTCATGGTAAAAAGTCTGTAACTCCTCTTGCTCTAGGTGTTTTATCAGGTGATTTGATTGCTATGGTTATATCTTTACTTGGACTTGGAGCTATCTTAGCTACTTCTGCAACTTTATATACAATTCTAAAATGGTTTGGTGTATTTTATTTAATTTACTTAGGAATTAAAGCTTTTAAAGAAGAACCAAAAGTTGATGAAGAATTATTTGAAGAAATGAATACGTCAAAGTCTAAAATGTTTAGTTCGTCATTGATTGTAACTGCATTAAATCCAAAAAATGTAGTCTTTTTTGTTGCATTCTTTCCTCAGTTTGTTAACACATCAACTAATGTATTACCCCAATTTTTAATTCTAATGGCCTCATTTTCTATTATAACAATAATTACTATTTATTCATTTGCTTCATTTGCAGGTACGATTCAACATAAAATTAAAAGCTATAAAGCTAAAAAAAGATTAAATCGAACTGCGGGAACTGCATTAATAGGTGCAGGTGTATTTACTGCAACAATACAACGAAGTTAAATAATGTTTGATAAATATTTAGAAGAGACAGATATTATTGATTTTTCAAATGTTGAGATAAAAAACTTAGCTTTTGAATTATCAAAGGGCTGTAAAACAGATGAAGAAATTGCTAAGAATGTATTTTTATATGTAAGAGATGAAATACGTCATGTAGGAGATTATAAGTTAAATATAAATACCTGTAAATCAAGTGATGTATTAAATCAGAAAGTTGGTTGGTGTTATTCAAAGTCACATTTAGTAGCTGCTTTACTTCGAGTAAATAATATTCCTACTGCACTTTGTTATCAAAGACTTTCTTGTAGTGAATATGTCAAAGATATATATTGCCTACATGGATTAAATGCTGTTTATCTAAAAGATTATGGTTGGTATAGATTTGATGTAAGAGGGAATAAAGAGGGCGTTAATGCTAAGTTTAAGCCACCTTTTGAAAAGCTAGCTTTTGACTTACATGAGAATGAATTTGATATAGAAGAAAAGTTTTCTAAGCCTTTGGATGTTGTAGTTGAATTTTTAGAAACTAAATTTGATTCTTATGAACAGATGATGAAGTCTATTCCAGACTTGGGGAAAGTAAATTGAGTGGAACTATTAAACTTTTTTGTGATGGCAGTGTAAATCCTCAACAAAAAACAGGCTTTGGAGCTTATTTTATACTTGCAGAAAATAAAGAAGAATCTATTGAATCAATTAAGAATAGAATTCAGTTGAAAAGGTTTGAAAATACATCATCAACAAAATTAGAATTGGAATCTTTATTGTGGGCTTTAGAAGATGAAAATGTAAGAAATAAAACTATAATAATTTATACTGATTGTCAAAATATCTTAGGATTAAAAGATAGAAGAGAAAAACTAGAAAGAAATGATTACTTTTCAAGTACAGGTAAAATCATAAAAAATCATGAACTTTATAAGAAATTTTACATGATAACTGATAAGTTAAATTGCTGTTTTGAAAAAGTAAAAGGCCATAAAAAGGCATCTCTAAAAGATGAAATAGATAAACTTTTTAATATTGTTGATAAAGAGTCTAGACGAGCTTTGAGAGAATATTTAAATAAGAACTAGTTATTCCCAAATATTAACATCAATTCCTTTTTCTCTTATTTTATCCGCTCTTTTTGTTAGGTATCGTTGAAACTCTTTTTCTTCTTTATAAGAATCACTTACGACATAATCAACTATTGATTGAAAATGGAAGTTTTTAAATGAAGCTTCTATTCGTATAATTTCATTTGCATTTTCATCGAAAAAAATGACTGTTGGAGTGTTTGTAATATTTAATTCTTTTGTCCAATCTTTTACTTTAGTTATTATCTTTTTTGGATTTACAATTGATTTTGAAGAGTTCATGTCTACTTGATATAAATCTATTTCTTTTAAAAGTGTTCTAGTTGTTTTATCTTTTAGAAGTTTATTATGTAATGTTTTGCAGTCTTCACAATCTGTTGATTCAAAAAATATTGCCATTTTTTTAGAATTTTTTGCTCTCATAAAGTTTTTTGTTTTTTTAAATAGGTCTGATTCTTCTATTAGTTCTGTTGTAGTTTGTCTGTTTTTATTGTTTTGAGCTAAATATTCTTTATATGTTAAAGTATTTTCTTTTTTATCTTTTACATAATCAAGTGCAAAGTTAAATTTTTCTGTATTTACATAACCATTTAATCTAAGTATTTGTTTCCCCTCTTCATTGAAAAATATTAAAGTTGGAGTAAATTGTACTTTATATTTTATTGCAAAATCTTTTTCACTATATTCTTCTTCATCTATGTCAGTTATCTCTTTATCTCCAAACATATTTACATCAACGATTGCAAAATGTTTTTGTACTTTTTGTTTTGTTTTTTCGTCGCTTAAATTTTTTGTAACAAATAGATTACAGTAAGGACAACTATCTTGATGTAAAAAAAGAATAAGACGTTTTTCTTTTGAAGCTAATTCTTCTATATCTTCTGATAAGTCTAAGAAACTATTTAAAAACCAAGAAGGCATGGTAGTATGCTCCCCACCTGTAAACTTCCCTATTTTTTTATCTTCCGCATGGATTATTGTAAAAACTAAAAATATTGCAAAGAAAGTGGATATGAGTTTTTTTAAATACATAAGATACTCCTTTTTTGAAGCTTCTTAATATTAACATGGAGTCCTTAAATTAAAAAGCAAAATTTATTTTAATATGTTGAATTAAACTAATAAGATATAATTCTATAAAATATACTAGATGTTAATCAAAAAAGAAAGAGAAATGAT
>OJIJ01000119.1_pt1 | contig 12441 bp, 6 predicted proteins | sample 1595891 | NCBI WGS metagenome assembly OJIJ01 (sample SAMN05416853, study PRJEB24817) | seawater metagenome | isolation source: Sea water | place: Canada:Atlantic | collected 2013-11 | reverse complement strand
CGAGATCCTCTCTGGTCTCGTGGGCTCGGAGATGTGTATAAGAGACAGGCCTAAGATAGACCCCGCTGTTGAGAAAATTATTGTAGATATAAAGAACGCCAACAATTTTTATGGAGACAGACGAATTGCTGCAATTGTTAGTAAGCAACTAGAAATCAGAGTCTCTGATTCAACCGTAAGAAACGTTCTTAAGCGCAACAAATTGAATCCAGTGGTGCCAAGTGAAGGACAAAAATGGAAAACATTTTTAGAGAACCATCGAGAGACAATGGCTTCAATGGATTTTAAAGTTACGTTTGATTGGCGAGCTAGACCATTGTTTATTCTAAATATTATCGATCACTCTCGGCGAAAATTACTTATATGTCGTTCGACTTATAATCCAAGTAGTGAATGGGTTTCTCAGCAGATTAGGGAAGCCTTTCCTTTCAATGATGTGCCTTGGTTCATGTTGTTAGACCATGATAGTATTTTTATGCCTGTTGCCCGTAGAACGCTACCCAATATGGGAATCAAAGCAGTACATACCACTATCGGTTGCCCTTGGCTAAATGGGATTGTAGAGCGGTTCAATCGTACCCTTAGCGAAGAACTTTTAAATCATGTAATACCGACTAGCCCGGAACATTTGAATCGATTGCTGAAAGAATATCGAGTATTTTACAACACAGCTAGACCTCATCAGGCCAACGAGGGTGAATCACCCATCCCGATTAAGGAAGCTGCTAACGATGTTCTCTATGCTAACGGAAAATTTAAAGTTAAAGCGACGCCTTGGCTAGGTGGATTGCATAGAAGTTACCGAAAGATAGCTTAACCTTTACTCGTTAACTTGGTTTCTATCAGGCATCAGTATCTAGAGCTGAGATACCACTATGTCTGTAAAAGCTGGAAATCATAGTGAAAGCTGATTTTTTAATTTTAGTTGGATAAATTTGCTAGTTTAGGGAAAGGATCAGCTGATTTTCTATGTTGCTGAAAAAATTTTTTTGACTGGAAATTGGTGATGATATGATCCGAATGTAATATTTGACCCTTTTAGTTACTCCTGAGTGTTTGAATTCAAAGAAGTAATATCTGTTTTAAGCTTTAGTTATTTTCGGCCAGACATAAAAAAACCGCTAGCCCGAAGAGTAGCGGTTTCTGTCTTAAAAAGAACGGTGAATACCTAAGTACTCACCTTGTCAGACGAATCTGACGAGTTCTTAATTAAGCGTATACGATGTTAGCATTTGTTAGATCGACTGTAGCAGCATGCTCTACAGTACCCACTAGAACAATGTCAGCTGAATCAATAGTGATATCAGCTGCATCATTAGATAGTGAATAAACATATGACATAGTATCTGTGCCAGATGTGTCGTTAATAACAATAACGTTATGTTGAGCAGCTGAAGTTACAGTGAACTGTTCGTTCAAGTATGCAGCAACACTTGTTACATTAGTGAAATCAGTAACAGTTAACGTACCACCAGTTGTTAGGTTAGCCGCTGTACCGTCAGTAGTGATAACTTGTGCTCTGTCTGTTGTTAATGCAGTTCCGCCAGCAGATGCAGTAGTTATAGCTGTTAGAGCAGAAGGAGTAGAACCATCACCAAGAGCTGCAACATTTAATGTATCAGTTGCACCAAATCCAGTAATAGTATCAAGGCCGTTCGCAGTAAAGTGAGCAGAAACAGGAGCACCATCCGCAAGAACGCCACCAGAGAACACTACTTTATCAACTGCTGCAGTTGTTTCAGTTAAGTTGATTGTGTCATTACCAGTTCCACCAGTAATTACATCAGCACCTTCACCACCAGTAATAGTATCAAGGTTGACTGCTGCTGCAGACCCTGTCAACGTATCATTACCTGCACCACCAGTAATAGTTACAACAGCATTAGCTGTAGTATTTACTGACGTGTAAGTAACAGCAAGATTAGCTGCTGTATCTGTAGTTGCAACAGCAGTTGCAGTTGCAGCTGTATCATTGTTAACAACACCAGAAGCGTCAAAGTTAGTTACTGCTACGCTGCCAGTTGCAGTTAAAGCAAGACCATTGTTACCAGAAACAACAACAGAAGTTGCATCAGCAGCAGTTAAAGTTGCAGTATGGATAACAGCATTACTTCCTGCTGTTACAGCATCAGCTGTAGATACATTGATAGTTTCAACGTTAGCCGCAGTAATAGTGTTACCTACAAGAGGAGCACCAGACTTTGAAAGTTGAAGATTCAGTACATCAGTGCTAGAAGCGAGTGCACTTTTTACACCAACAGTTAAAGTACCAGCGTTAGTAGCTAGCATTTGAACAGTACCGCCAGATACTAAGTTGTTTAAAGTACCACCGTTAGAACCTGCTGCAAGAACAACCTTAGTTGCAGCATTAACGCCGTCTAGATCAAGAGTTGTTGTATGTGCATCAGATAAACGTAATGTTTCAAAACCAGTAAACTTAGTATTGAAAGTTGAGCTGTTATCTGCAACTGCTGCTTGTGCAGTTGTTAAGATGATAGTATCAGTACCTGCACCAGCAGCAACAGATCCACCTGTTCCAACTATACCTGTAGCAGTAACTGTATCATCACCATCACCCATAGTAATAGCTTTAGTCGTTACGCCTAAAGTTACTGTATCTGCACCAGCACCACCGGTGAAGTTTACAGCAGTACCTAAGATAGTACCTAAAGATGCACCGGCAGTGTTAGTAACAACTACGTCAGTTAATGCACCCATTGTTTGGCCAGTAGCTGTAACTGTAGCATCGCCAGAAATGTTTAGAGTAGTTACACCACCTGCAACTAAGCTGTTTATAGTTGAAGCTGTAGTATTACCAGATAGGTTTAGTGTAGTGATGTCGTTATCGATAGTGACAGCACCTGTTGATACAGCACCAGTAGCATTTAAAGCCAATGTAGCGTTAGCTGCTGTAGTTAATGCACCAAGAGTACCTGCGTTTACAGTTGTAAGTGTACCACCAATGTTAAGTGTAGTTAGTGCACCAGAGTTTACAACAACCGCAGCGCCACCAGTTACAGTAGCTTCAGTGATAGTTCCGGCTGCAGTCGCTGATGCAGCGTTCGCATCAGTGATAGTTACAGCGCCGTTTACATGACCAACAACGGCAGCAGCAGCAGTTGCAGCAGAATCATCAATAACTGTTACAGCAGTCGTTGTTGCGTTGCCGGTAACAACAACCGCACCAGCGGTAACAGTAGTGTTAACAGCGTTAGATCCTGTTTGAGTAACATTAACAGAAGTACCACCAGTAACAGTCGTCGCATTACCAGTTGAACCACCAGTAGCAAGGATTGTTGAATTAACTGTTACTGCACCAGCAGCTGCAGTTGTTCCGCCAATAGTTACAGTACCACCATTAGCTCCTGTTTCTGTAACAGATACAGTTGAACCACCATTAACAACGGTAGCACCAGTTGCTACAGAACCAGTAACAGCAACTGCTGTTGTTGCTGCAGCTGTTACTGTTTGAGCAGTAAGACCAGTCATGTTCAGAGCTGTTAAGCCTGAAAAAGCTGTTGTATCAAGAACGTTACCTGTTGTTCCTGTAGTAACATTCATTGTTTCAATATTTGATACTGTAGCGCCAGTTGGAGTAGCAACTGCTGCTGTCTGAATGACATTAAAAACATCATCGCCACCTGCACCGTCAATTGCATCGCCAACTGACCAAGTGTTTGCAGTAGTTAAAGCACCAATGAAGGTATCATTAGCCGAACCACCAGTGAAAGCCGTACCAGTATCAGCACCAATAGTCAGTGTGAAAGTACCGCCAGAAACAGCAGGAGTTGCTTTAGCTGTTGCAACAGTTGCTGCATCACTTGTAACAGCACTTGTTACAGCTTGTAGCGCAGCGAAATCAGCACCGCTTGCATTTTGATCAACTGAGTACCATGTAGCAACGTCTACTTGATTGTTAACAGCTGCTTTAGCATTTGTCCAGTCAGTAGAAGTTGTTGCTAGTAGTGCAGTAACCGTATCAAGCATCACTTGACCTTTAGAAGTACCTGCATTTAGGGATGCTTCTACTTGTGTTACAGCCCATGCTTTAGCAGCATCAGTTGCTTCAGAGCCTACTAAGTTGTTGATGAACTTAACAGCAAATTCGTTAGTTGTTTGTAGATCAGGGTAGATGCTTTTGAAAGTAGCTGAAGTCGCTAAAGAGTTAGCGATGTTAGCTAGTGATTGGCCTGCATCGTAAGCGTTAACGAATTCAGACAGGTTGTTAGCACCTGGAGCCGCATCAAACATTGCGACTGTAAGTTGGATCAGTGTAGTACGGGCAGCAGCTGTAGCCATTACCGTTCTCCTTAAAATGAGTTTAATTTTTAATTAATAAATATATATATATTTTTTAACGTTAGCAGGGTGTGCTGCGCGCTGCATGATACCCTGCCGATGCTTAGAATACGCGAGGCGTCTGTCGAGCGATGTGATCGCCGTCACACGGATCTGCGTTTTCCTCAACAATTGCTATTTAACATCCTGAATTCTATGGATTCTGCTGGAAAAAAGCACTGCTATAATAGAACGAGTGATTGATGATGGCAACGATTAATGGCTAACAACACGCGAGCGAGCAATGAATCTAGGAAAAATGATTAAAAATGCTCAGGCTCAATTATAGATAACAACAGATTATTAGCAGATAGAATTCGTTTTACCCAGTCTATCTACTTGTTTAAAAACGCCATTCAAGCCCAAAGTCTAACCGTTGGCTGCGCTGTTCGAATAGCTTCTGATTACTGCGCTGTTCAGTGATATTAGCCGCGAGTGTCCAAGCTAAATCTTTACGAATAGGCTGTCGATAATGAAGTTGTAATCGAGTGAAGAGAATATAGCGTTTTTCATTATTGTTAAGCAATGGGCTATAACCGGCACTGTCCCGACTGTAGTCAAACTGTAGGTAACTGCTAAATAGCCCTTGTAATAAGGGCTGCTGCCATTGCAAATCGAATCGAGTGGTATGGCGATTATCACCGGCACGTTGCTTTAAGGCAATATTTTCGACTTGCTCAATATTGGCTGATAATATACCACCTTCAAAATAACAATTTAGCCCAGTACCCAGTGCGAGTAATATACCGTCATTGTTATCGTCTTGGTAAAAATGGCGGTGGGTAATACGCCCTTTGATGAGGGGGCTGCAATGCTGATTGGTTAGCTTTTTCCATTCAAAACGCCCGCCGATTTCAGTATCGGAGTACAGCGCTTTTGAACCAAAATTTACATAGTTAATGCGTGTATCCCATTCTACATCACCATATGCTTGTTGAGTACGAGAAATGTATTGCCCTGTGATGCGTTGTTGATCAGATTCAGTATCTTGGCTGTAACGGCCATCTAATGTTAATAAAAGCTGTTGTTGGCGTTCTGCACTTAACCACTCATAACCTTGGGCGAGTACCATATTAGCTTGATGGCCGCTAATTTCTCGCGAGCGATCACTCAGGGCCAGGCGCCCAGATTCGCTACCTAAGGTAACAGCTAATGTTTCTAAATCCGGTGCGCTATTTAGGTTGCTATTATAACCACTACTGATCGATAACTGTGTAGTATGACGCCGCGTAAGGGATTCCCATTTCAGCGCGCGTGCTTTTAACAATGCAGGCAAGTGGTCGGGTAAGTCAGCACGCTGCTGTAATTGCTGGTTAAGGTCTATGGCGGCAAACAACTGCCCTTTGTTAAATAGTACTTGGCTGTAATCGAGTACGGCACTGCCGTTATCTGCATCTATTAATAGTGCACGTTCTAAAGCGAGCTGCGCGTCACCGTATTGGCCTAAGTTGAGTTGTGCGGCGCCAATTAAACTGAAGTATTGACTGCTACGTAAGCAGTTATTTTGTTGTGGCAGCCAGTCATCAAGTAACTGTTTCCATTGTGTGAGGTGCTGATAATTTCCCACATCGGGAATAACGGGACAATCAGAGTCATTCGCATGCGCTGAGTTAAGTAAACTCACCGTGAGTAAACAGGCCCCTAAAAACTTTGTTGTGAACGCGGTTATAGATCGTGTGATATGAGTGCGTGGTAAACGGTTATTGTTTGCACTGTATAATAAATATGAAACCAAAAGCTGCCCTTACTCGCCCATACCTTGAAAATATATTGTAGATTAGCAGCTCATACTACAGCAATCTTTTACACGATACGACTAAGATAGTCCGCCTTGGAGTAAAGTAAAGGGTGTTTTGCTTTGATTCTCGTTTGCATCTTGATAATCGTCGGGAGTCAGCGCAAATAAAGTATGTGGTTTCAACAATCCATCTAACAGGTAATCGCCTTGAGACTCAATACTCTCATCCGTGATTTGTTTAGCAGCGTTAGCCCCTATTAAGATAGGTTGCGCTAGATCAGCAGTCATTTCTTGGATGCGTAACACTAAAGTGACGGTCTCTCCTAGTAATGTATGGGTGCGCCGGTGCGCCGGGCCAATAGACCCTACTAAAGTACTGCCTTGTTCAATACCAATACCCAGTGCTAAAGGTGCTAATTCTTGACTGTGATCTATGTCTTGAGGATCACTGTGCACAAAACTATTACTAGGTAAAAAGTGATCGGTACTTGCCTGTAAGGCTTTCGACGCTTTTAAAGCGGATGGCACTGCATCTGCTGGCCAAGTAGCGAGTACGGCATCGCCTTTGAACTCATGTATTTGGCCACCGTGCTGTTCAATCACACTGCACGCTTTAACAAAGAAATAGTGTAGTACAGAGGCCGCCTGTTCTGCTGGTAGCGCTTCTTGATAGGCAGAAAAATTGCGTAAATCGGCACACAGTAACGTCAGGTTTTTTCGCTCGGCAACCACTGCACCACTCGGTAGAGTGAAAGCAATTTCTTGTACGGTGTTTTCTGGTAAGTAGCTATTGAGATTATTATAGATGCGCTGTCGCTCGATACGAGTGCGGCTGTGTTCTAACAATGCCAACAATGACGCCGCAATGAGCGTATAGAGTGCCGGCAGTATCCAGCCTAACCAAAGACTGGATTGTAATAGTAGTAGGTGTAATGCGAGCGCAGCCAAAGGGAGCAACACCACCGCGCTAGGTCGCGCAATGAGCGCCCATTTACGACTACTAGAGGCCATAGATAATAAGATAACAGAAAATAACACTGCTAACGTAAACAAAAAATAGGGCGCGAGACGCGGGGTACTTACTAAATCATTATCCAACAAGCTGCTCAACATACGCGCGTGCAATTCGATTCCGGGTGTCGCCGCGCTGTAGGGTGTCGGTACTACATCGCCTAAGCCGAAAGCGGTAGCACCGATCTGTGCCCAAGTATTGTCTAACAGACTGAGATCAACCCGATCATTCAGGATATCCACAGCGGGTATCACTTGAAAACTGGATGGGTGACGGCCATACGACAGTCGCACATTTCCTTGTTCATCTAATGGGATATTTAGCTCCGGATAATCTTCAAAGCGTAAACTCCATGCAGGCGATAACCATTCACTATTAGCGATAAGTTTCGCTTGAGACGAAGCGATACTTAATCCTTGTAATAAGGCACTTATTGCTAAATGCGGGTAAACTTGACCATCGACACAAATCAATGGGGGTACTTGATAAATCGCTCCGTCATTATCGAGTATCGGAGTGATGTGCCCTTTATTAATCAGTTTAAAACGGCTGTGATTGGCAAGATAGTTAGCACTGTTAGGCATTGGCTTTTGACAGCGCATTCCTTTGAGGTTGCCTGTCATCACACCATTTTTAAGTGGTTGAGTGCCAACTAAGTCAGGTATTTGAGCAATCACACTAGATGTTTTAGTTAACGCGCTAAGCAGTGTATCGTCATCCTCTTTTGCCTCTGGAAAAACAATGTCATACACCTGCAGACTAACACCGGCTTGACGCAGTTTATCACTTAATGTAGCAAGGACTTCTCGCGGCCACGGCCAAGGACCTATTTGCGCTATACTTTTTTCGTCTATTGCGACAATACTAAAGCGCGCTTCGGGACTGTTATCACTATTTAGCGTCCAGCCTAAGTTACCCAGGCGAGTCTCTATGGTACGTAACTGCGGCAACCAGAGAGCGTAACTGGCCCCGCACAGTAATGCAGCAATTACCAGCACAAGTAATCTTGAAGAGAGCGGACTCAAATTAAAGGAGAATACAGCGGGTTGTGTGGTTGCACGGCTCTTATTAAATAGGCTTGTCGGGAAGCGCTTCATTTTTGCGCATCCCATAGTGTTACGCCTTCTACCTTACCGTTACCTAACTGCTGCTCAAACAAATAGCCCGCTTCACTGCCATCCAGGCTTACCGAACCACTAATCTGTTGAGTTGGACCGCGACTATTAAAGAAGCCTCCATCTATTACTTTTCCTGAGCCTGCAACGTTTATCTGACCAGTATTGTTATGATGCAAAGTTAAATTGGTATCGAAACTATTATTGTTGAAATTGATATTGAGAAAGCCGCCATTCACCTGCATGGCAGAGTGTGTACCATTGACAACTAAATCTGCTTGCGCACTATTAAGTTCGAACGAAACAGCTCCTAAGCCGGTTTTTACTTGCTGGCTACCGAGCCCTTGACGAAACAATGCGTACTGATAGTTACCCACCGTCACACGCCGCTCTTCTGATGCATCTGTATAAGATAATAAAATTTTGTCAGTGGCTAGAGGATCGGCCCAACGGCCCCAAACCAACTGTCTTGCAGTCAGATCAGGCGCGTCTACGATAGCCGGCGGCGTGAAATCTACAATAGTTACTACTGTAGCCGTGCTGATCTCTACTTGTTTTGTTACAGAGCCATTTGCTAATGACTTATTTGCTTGCCGCTCATTATAGAGTACGTAATTGGCTTTATTGTCAGCCGTACTTTCACTGTCTTCTATTTCACTCTCTAGTTGATTTCGCAAAATAGCGTCACTCGCAGGAAGCAACTCTGGCGTTTTCAGCAAGGGGTTAAATTGTAACAGCTGCTTGGTATCTCCCTGTAAAACGACAGTGTTAAAACCACTACAAGGCCCGAGCGTTGATATACTACATTGATCAGAAAAAGGAGTAACGACAATGGCGCCTTCGTTGACAATTGCCTGTATATTTTGCTGATCAGCACGCACGACAAAGTCAGTACCTCGTACGCCAATAGCCGCAAGTGGGGTGTTCATACGAAAACGTTTGCGTGCTGATTTTGCCGCTTTACCAGAAACAGAGCGAGCAGAACCGCGCACTAAACTGAATTTTACGGTAGAGGCACTAGGATCAGTGCTATTGTAATGGTATTTTTCAATATTTAAGTGGCTGTTAGGACGCACACTTACCAAGCCTTGATCATCAAAGCGAATATGTACATAACCGTTACTACTGGTGACAATTTGGCGGTCGTCATAAATTGCTTGCGCGCTTTTTAGGCGTACTTTTTTACCGTCTTTCACTATATAGGCTTTACCTATGACTAGCGTAGTTTTACCAACGGCCACTTGCTCTGATGCGAATACATCGCTTACGCTTATACAGGCGATCCACAGACACGAGAGTACTGAAAGCGCACGGCCCCAGTAAAACTTATTAATTGTCGGTGGTGCTGTATTCATCAAACTAATACCTCTAGCAATAAATGGCGAGCGAAGCGCGTAGGTCATTACGCTACTTGGCAAATCCCTGCCAATTAAATATCTCTCAATATGTTACATATAATATCGTATTTTGGCTGACGGGAGGTGATCAGCATCACACTAAACGCTAACAATAACAGGTAGAATAGCGCCTATAGTGATATAGTTATTAACAAATAGCATTTGAAATTAAAGGCTTATTATCGATAACTGAAGTAAGTATTTAAGTAAACTGCTTCTGCGGACGTAATTTTTTGTTGATTTATCTGGCACTATGAATATTCGCTATATTACTTGCTATAAAGGATGCTTGTAAGCAGGTTGAATAGTATAATTGTGAGCCGTTAATAAAGAGGGTAATGGATGGTATTTTGGTCGCAAGGATGACAGTGTAATATGCAAAAAAAAGGGAGTGTCGCTGTCACTGTTGACTTACTCCGGGTATTTCCCATATTGCAAGGTTTGTCAGATACAGTATTGAGCCAGTTGGCACAACAATCGCTGCTACGCCACTACGCCCGGCGCGCCATTGTATTAAGTGCTGGGCAGCACGAAGAGTCACTGTGTTTTTTGTATGAAGGTCGATTACAAGCGGTTGATTTCACAGTCGATGGGCGCGAAGTAGGGATGTATTTTATAGAGCCTAGCGGTTTTTGCGGAGAGCTTGGATTACTTGATCAAGGTGAGCAGCCTGAATATATTGTTGCACTGACTCGTTCTCAGGTTGTATTAGTCCCGATGGCTCTATTACGTGAAGTGATGAACCAGTCGCCTTCTCTCATGAGTTTACTGTGCCAACGTCTCGCCGCTCGTGTACGAGCAATGACCCAGCAACGCAGTCTATTGGGGCTGCCTAATATCGCACAGCGAGTGTGTGGTCAACTCCAAATGTTGGTAAATACACGTAGTTGGCAGCCTGATGAGCAGCAATTGATTCACAACCCGCCCACTCATCAAGAAATTGCTATTATGTTAAATTTGAGCCGTGAAACTGTCACCCGTGTTTTCCAACAGTTACAGGGGCAAAAAATTGTTAAACGCGATGGTACTAGCCGATTGTTAATTGATGATCCTGGTACTTTGGCACAGCTCGCTTGCGGAGAGAAAGAATTGTAATCATTTACTTGGAGAAAACGCGCTGCAATAACGGCCTCTTATAAAGAGGAAAACGCTGCCAGTACATTTGAATATACCAGTATCAGTCGATGTTAAATTAAGGATTTACATGCTCAATTATTATTTACCCTGGCGCCAGCGAGGCTTACTAAGGCAGCTGGTTTCTCGTGAAATACAACAACGTTTTCGCGGGTCATGGCTAGGTTTAGGCTGGGCTGTTTTAACGCCTCTAGCCATGTTAGCCGTCTACACTTTTGTGTTTCGAATGGTTCTTAAAGCCCGTTGGCCTGGTGCACCAGATTCTAATGTCGAGTTTGCGCTGCAAATTTTTTCTGGGTTATTAGTGTTTGGCTTGTTTAGTGAGGTTATTGGCAGAGCGGCAATATTAATTGTAGAACAGCCAAATTTAGTGAAGAAAGTTATCTTTCCTTTAGAAGTATTATCTTGGGTCTCTACCTTATCTTCGCTATTCTTTGCAGGGGTGAGTTTTCTGGTACTTATTGGTGGCTTATTGGTGATGCGAGATGGCGTAACCATTCATTTGCTGAGTGTGCCGATTATTCTTATAGTATTCGTACCTATGTTGCTGGGGCTAAGTTGGCTACTGGCGGCGCTCGGTGTCTATTTGCGTGATATTAGTCATGTAGTTGGGTTAATTTTGACTCCCATGCTGTTTTTATCTCCGATTTTTTATCCGGTCAGTGCAATGCCCATAGTTGCACAGCAGATGATGATCATTAACCCCTTAACACTGATTATCAGCTCTTTACGTCAGGCAACCTTGGGCGGACACTGGCCAGATTTTACCGCATTAGGGTGGTATTTTGTAGTCAGTTTAGCGGTGGCTTGGTGTGGTGCTTGGTGCTTTGAAAAAACACGCCGAGGGTTTGCCGATGTCATTTAAGCAATCGAATTCAACCCTTGAAATTACAGACGAAGCTCCCCCTCAGCAGTCTTTAAAATTGTCGCCAACAACACCAGTTGCCGATCCGGTTATGCAAGCGCACGGCTTACGTAAGGCTTACCACACCTATCCCGACAGCTTTAGCCGTTTAAAGCAGATTATTGCGGGTGATAGGCGTCAGTACTACAAAGAGTTTGTCGCTTTAGATGGATTAGACTTCACCCTCAATAAAGGAGAAGTGCTAGGCGTTGTTGGCCGAAATGGCGCGGGTAAATCAACGCTGTTACAACTGATTTGTGGCACATTAACCCCCAGCGCAGGTACCCTACAAGTTAAAGGGAGAATTGCTGCGTTACTAGAACTAGGCGCAGGTTTTAACCCCGAGTTCAGTGGCCGTGAAAATGTTTACTTTGCCGCGGCAATTATGGGTATCGAACGCAGTGAAGTGGATAGACTGCTGGAAGGTATTATCGAGTTTTCTGGCATCCGAGCATTTATAGATCAACCCGTTAAAACCTATTCTAGCGGGATGTATGTACGTTTAGCCTTCGCCGTAGCAACCAGTGTAGACCCTGATATACTGGTTATAGATGAGGCCCTTTCAGTGGGGGACGGTGATTTTGCACGCCGCTCATTCGATCGTATAATGGCGATGCGTGACGCAGGCACTACTATCCTATTTTGTTCTCACTCTCTCTATCAAATCGAAGTGTTGTGTTCTCGAGCCATCTGGTTAGAGGGCGGAAAAATGATGCAGAGCGGACCTCCTGAAAGTGTCATTCCTCACTACCAAAGCTGTCTCTTATACACATCTCCGAGCCCACGAGACCAGAGAGGATCTC
>OJIJ01000117.1_pt1 | contig 12473 bp, 8 predicted proteins | sample 1595891 | NCBI WGS metagenome assembly OJIJ01 (sample SAMN05416853, study PRJEB24817) | seawater metagenome | isolation source: Sea water | place: Canada:Atlantic | collected 2013-11 | reverse complement strand
GAGATCCTCTCTGGTCTCGTGGGCTCGGAGATGTGTATAAGAGACAGCTTTTTTTCTCACAATGTAAAACTGACATATACTCACTTCTAAAATCCCCTATATTATGGACTTTAAAGACTTTATTAAATTAATCTTAAAAAATTAATTAGTTTTTTTATTTATATTTCAACTTATAATATCTATGGATTAATTCCCTTGTCAAACAAATTAAATGTTTTTATTAGGTTCACAAGCTTAATAAATTTAAAATAATAATAAAAATAAAAAAGGTATTTACCATGAACTCATCTTTCGTAGATTTATCAAAACTAACATCAAACGATGATTTAAAACCAGTACTTGGTGGACTATGGCCAGGGATCCAAATTTACTATCCACCAATCAAGTTTAATCCACTTGATGGGACATATGAAACTATGGAGCAAGCTAAGTATAGATTACAAAAACATGCTTATAAAACAAAAGCTCATACAGTTTTATTTGACCTTGAAGATGGTTGTAGAATGAAAGAGATGTCTAGAAAACTTTTAATTGAGGAATTACCTAAATTTCCAGAAAGAGATTTCCAGATTGCTATTAGAATAAATCCATTCAGAACTGAAGAGTATGAAGAAGATTTAAAAATGTTAAAACAAATACACATGCATGTTGATGCAATCGTTTTAGCAAAAGCAGGTGAAGTTTATGGAGATGCTGAGATTAGAGATTTATCTTCTTGGTTAGTATCAATTGGAAGTAATTTACAAATTCAACCAATTATAGAACATCCAAAGTCACTTAAAATTGCTGACCAATTAATGAGTCATTCAACTGTACAACATGTTGTATTTGGTATTCACGATTTTTCTAAAGCAATGGCATATAAGATTACTCCTGAAGGTTGGATTGATGAATTAGAAACATTCTTTAATATTCTTACTATGGAAGCTAGAATCCAAGGAAAAGGTGTTATTGGCGGTGTTGAAGTATTACTTACTCCAAATTCTCTTCCTGATTCATGTGTTGAAAAGAAAGATATTAGAAGATGGTTAGACTTACATGGTGATGATGCATCAAGACATGTATATGCACATGCACAGAGAGAAACAGCAATGGGTCTTACTGGAAAGCAAGTAATTACACCAAATCATATTAATGTTTGTAAAGTTGCATTTACACCGTCTCCAAAAGAGACTGCAAGAGATATTCAGATTCTAAAAGCGGCAATTGATGCAGATGCATTATTATCTGGTGCAATTAGACACGAAGGTGAAATGTTAGATCCACCAATGTTTGGTAAATCTTTACAAAATCTTTTAAGAGGTCATGCACTTAATAGTTTAACAAAAGATGATTTTGAATTTGCAGTTAAAGTTTTAAATAAAATGCCATTACATACATTTAAAGAAAACTGGCCTTACGGTCAAATCTAAGAAAAGGGAGTTAAGATAATGAATTCACACGTTAAAATAGAAGTACCAGAATTTTTAAATATCGGTGTTGCTTGTACATCTGCACACGTTGGCACTGGTAAAGAAGATAATACAGCAATGATTATTGAAGATGATAAACTTGGTACTGATGAAATCACATACAAAGAGTTAGCTACTAAATCTGACCAAATGTGTAACTTCCTTACTACTATTGGAATCGAACCAAGAGATAGAGTTTTAGTTTGTCTTAAAAACTCACTAGCTTACCCTATTTCTTTCTTTGGAGCAATTAAAGCAGGAATTACAGCTGTACCAACTTCGACTCTTCTTTCAGGGTCTGAAGTTAAATACTTAGCTGAAGATTCACAAGCTAGTGCAATTGTATTATCTGCATCGATGTATGAGAACTTAGTTCCATACTTAGAAAATATCGATAACTTAAAGACAATTATTGTTGCGGCAACAGATAGTATTGAAGATTTAAAAAAGCCAAAAGATATTAATGTTTATTGTTTAAATGATATTTTGACTAATACAGATACATCACCTAATCATTATAATTCAAAAGCTGGTGAACCTGCATATTTAGTTTATACATCAGGAACTACTGGATATCCAAAGGGTGTTTTACATTCGCATAGATCTCTTGTAGGAAGAACTCCAGCAACTGAATACTGGTTTGATTTTAAACCAAATGATAGAATCATGCACTCTGGTAAATTTAACTGGACTTACGTATTAGGTTCAGCATTAATGGATCCATTATTTAATGGTCACACAGTTATTGCATATGAAGGTTCTAATGACGCGGGAACATGGATTGATTTAATCAAAAAACATAATTGTACGATCTTTATTGGAGTTCCAACAATTTATAGACAAATCATTCAAAAAACAGATTTCACTATTGAAGACTGTCCAAGCTTAAGATACTGTATGAGTGCAGGAGAGCATTTATCTGATGAGATGTTAGGCTTATGGAGAGAAAAGTTTAATCAAGATATTTATGAAGCAATTGGTATGTCTGAGTGTTCATACTACATTTCTCACTCGAAAAACAACCCAATTAGACCTGGTTCTGCAGGATTTGTTCAACCTGGACATACTGTAAAACTTCTAGATCCTGATACTTTAGAAGAAGTTGGATTAGAAGAAGAAGGTATGATTTGTATTGGTATGGATGATCCAGGATTATTCTTAGAATACTGGCAATTAGAAGAAGAAACGGCAAAAGCTAAACATGATGGTTACTTCTTCACAGGTGATTATGCAAAAAGAGATAAAGATGGATATATCTGGTTCATTGGTAGAAAAGATGATATTATCAATACATTTGGATTTAGAGTATCTCCACATGAAATAGAAAGAGTTGTAAAAACTCATAATGACGTTGCAGATTGTGTAGCATTTGGATTAGACCTTGAAAAAGATAAAACGATAGTTGGAATTGCAGTTATTGGTCATGAAGAATTAAGTGAAGAAAGAAAAGCAGAGATTCTTAAGTTTTCACAAGATAACTTAGCTAAATATAAAGCACCAAAAACAATTTTTGGATTAGCGGATTATCCTAGAACTAAAAATGGAAAAGTTCTTAGAAAACAGCTTGTAAAACAATTACATGAACAATATCATTCAATTGAAACTGGTGAAGAAATTGTTGAATATAAAGCAAGAAGATCTATGATGCTAGTACCTTCATATAATAAACATAATGTAGAAAAAGCAAGAACAGCTTTAGCTGACAGTATCATTTTTGATTTAGAAGCGATTTTACAAGAACAAAGAGAAGTTGGAAGAGATACTTTAAAAGAAGTATATTCAGAAAAAGGTTCTAGCTTTGGCGTATCAGAAAGAGTTATAAGAATTAATAATCTTAAAAGTGAAGATATTGCAAAAGATTTAGAATTAGCATCTGCAATTGAAGTTGACTCTCTATTATTTTCTAAAATTGAAACAAAAGAAGATGTTTTAGAAGCTGCGAAATTAATAGAAGAAGTTAATCCAAACTTATCTCTTATGATTATGATTGAAACGCCATTAGCTGTACTAAATATCCAAGAGATTTGTGCAGCATCACCAAAACTTGAAGTTGTAGTTGTAGGTTCTAATAAACTGGCAAATAGACTTGAAATTGATATTAAAAAAGGTTCGCAAGCAATGCTTACGTATCTATCGCAAATTACATTAGCAGCTAAAGCTTATGGAAAAACTGTAATTGATGGTCCTCACTTTGATGTTAGAGATGAATTTGCATGTGAAGCATCAAGTAAAGTTGCATTTAATTTAGGATTTGATGGTAAGTGTCTTATTCATCCAGTTCAAATTGAATATATAAATGATATTTTTACACCAAAACAAGCTGAAATAGAAGATTATGAAAAAATGATTGATGCATATGAAATAGCAAAAAAAGATGGAAAAGAAGTAATCCTTCATAATGATAAGCTAGTTGATGGTATTAGAATTAAATGGGCTAAAAAAATGATTACATTATATGAAACATATAAATCATTAGGTCAAAACCTATTTAACAAATAAGGAGAATTGATGTCTAAAATAAATATGGGAAATTTTTTCGAAGATTTTTCAATTGGTCAAAAAATTGTTCATCCGCTACCTAGAACAATAAGTGAAGGAGATGTATCTTTATACATCGCTTTTACTGGTTCTAGGTTCGCCCTACATTCTTCTGACGTGGTTGCCAAAGAGATAGGATATAAGAACAAACCAATTGATGATACTTTAATGTTTCACTTAACATTTGGTAAATCTGTTCAAGATATTTCTTTAAATGCTATTGCAAACTTAGGTTATGCAGAAATTGCATTCCCTTTCCCTGTTTTTGTTGGAGATACAGTTTCAATGACATCAACAGTTATTGGACTTAAAGAGAATTCAAATGGTAAAAGTGGAGTTGTATATGTTCACTCGATTGGTGTAAACCAAAATGGTGATACAGTATTAGATTTCAAAAGATGGGTTATGGTTCATAAAAAAGATAAAGGAACTTTATCTGGTATTAAAGAAATCCCAACTTTTGCAGAAACAACACCGATTTTAGATGAAATTAATATTCCAAAAATTAAAACTGTAGATACAGATGCAACTGGCGGAAAATATTTCTTTGAAGATTATGAAAAAGGTGAAAGATTAAATCACCCAGAAGGTATTACAATTGATAATAGTGATCATACACTAGCTACAAAGTTATACCAAAACAATGCAAAAGTACACTTCAATGACCATATGATGAAATCTTCACCTATGGGTGAAAGACTTATGTATGGTGGAATTGTGATTTCTATGGCAAGAGCTATTTCATTTAATGGATTACAAAATGCTCAATGGATGTATGCAATTAACTCAGGGGCTCATGCGAACCCAACATATGCAGGTGATACAATATATGCATATACAGAAGTTATTGAAACTATTGATCATTCAAGAGATGATATTGGATTATTAAGATTAAGAACTATTGCAGTTAAAAATCAAAAGTCAAGTGAAATTGACAATCCAAAAGGTGAAGACGGAAAGTACTTAAAAAATGTAGTACTTGATTTAGATTACACTGTTGTTATTCCCAAGAAAAAGACAAAAAAGTAGAAAAACAACTAAGTAAGAACAATAAACAAAAAAATAAATTAAATTAATAAAAGGAAAATATTATGACACACCCTAACGAAGCACTATTTGGTTCAGGAAATAATCTACCAATTATCCCATCTTGTGAGCACTTTGCAGGTAGCGAAAAGCTAATCCTAAAAGGTTTTGGAATGCAACAAAAACTAGGACCTGTTTTTGATATTACTTGTGATTGTGAAGATGGAGCTGAAACTGGTAAAGAAGTTGAACATGCAGAAATGATTGTTAGAGTTGTTAACTCTGAAGCAAACCCTTATGGTATGGCAGGAACAAGAATTCATGACTTTGATCATCCAGATTGGAGACAAGATATTGATATTTTAGTACCAGGTGCTGGTGAAAAATTAGCATATATTACTATTCCAAAATCAACTTCTTATGAAGATGCTAAAACTCAAGTTGAGTACATTCAAGCTAAATGTAAAGAAGCTGGAATTTCAAGAGAAATCCCAATTCACGTTTTAATTGAAACTCATGGTGCATTAAGAGATGTAGAAAAAACGGCTACATTACCTTGGGTACAAGTACTTGACTTTGGATTAATGGACTTTGTTTCTGGTTACCAAGGTGCAATTCCTGCATCAAACATGAGATCTCCTGGACAATTTGACCATAGAATAATTGCTGCTGCTAAAGCAAAAGTTGTACAAGCTGCTTTAGAAAACCATATTATTCCTTGTCATAATGTTACATTAGACTTAAAAAATCCATACCAAACTTACAAAGATGCTGAAAAAGCTAGAAATGAGTTCGGGTTCTTAAGAATGTGGTCAATTTACCCAACACAAGTAACAGCTATTGTTGATGCAATGAAACCAGATTTTACAGAATTAGAAGCTGCACAAAATATTCTTTTAGCAGCACAAGATGCTGAATGGGGACCAATCCAGTATGATGGTGAGTTGCACGATAGAGCAACTTATAGATATTTCTGGGAATTAGTTCAAAGAGCAAACTTCTCTGGAACTAAATTACAAGATGAAGTTCAAAAAAGATTTTTTGCTTAATTAAATAAATTAAACAAAAAAGTTTAAAAAGATTTTTAGATAAGAAGGTATTCTTTCTTATCTAAAAAAACTATAAAAGGATAAACAATGAAGAAGCAACTCGTCAAGGTCGCCTACTATAGTGAGAAGAGTTTACACTCCAGGTAGATTTTTAAGACAATAAATTTCAACTACCTCGTTAAACTTCAATTAAAATTCTCACTCAAATAAATAATCATAAAAACAAAAAAATGTTGTCAAAAATTAATTAAAAAGATTAAAAGGCAAAAAAATGAATAAATATAATATAAACTTAGAAGAATTAAAAGATTATTTAGGTTTCGGTGTTGCAGGTAACTTTGCAAATCACTTAGGAGAAGCTGGAGAAGCAGATGAGTTCTCTAAAGTTCAAACAAAAGAAAAAGATGCTCCAAAAGGACTTTTCCCTTTTTATATTCCTAACAATGAAACATTTTTAGGAGAATTCCCTGTATGTACAGATAAAATTAATCATAATAATATGGATCACTTACAAGTAGAAGCAGAAGTAGCATTATTATGTGATTTTGAATATGAAAATGGTAAATTAATAGATTTAAAACCAAAATACTTTGGTGCATTTAACGATTGTTCAAACAGAATTCAAGATGGAAATAAATTAAGTACTAAAAAAAACTGGGGATCATTTTCAAAAGGAATATCACCAGACTTTATAGAAATTGATAACTTTGAAGAAGATGGAATTTTAGGTAAATTTCATATTGCTTCATTTGTAAGGCGTGATGGTATATTAAAAGATTATGGAACAACAAGTGCAGTAAAATCTTATTCTTACTTTTTTAAACAATTAAAAGATTGGATGATAGATAAATTCAATAACCAAATAGATGAAGGTCCATTAGAAGAAATCAACCCATTTATAAAAGATTTAGGTAAACATAAAGGATTATTAATTGCAGCAGGAGCAACAGCTTATACAGATTTTGGAAAACATAATTTTTTAGAAAAAGGTGATGAAGTTTTTGTTTATGTATATAATGCTCACTTTCATTCATTTGAAGATATTATGCAAGACATGTCAGGTATGGATGTACACTTGTCTCAATGTAGTAAATTGCACCAGATAGTTGAATAGTATAAAATAATATATTTGAATATAAGATAATCACACTAAAGTTACAAAAGTAACAATTTTGTAACTTTTGTAAAAAAATTATTAATTTATTGTATAATTTTCCTAAAGAAACAATCTAGGGAGAAATTATGAAAAAACAATCAAGCTTTGGAAATAAACTATTATTTCAAGTTTTAGGTGTTACCGTTCTTATATTTGGTATTACAATGTTTTTTGTAACTAAATATTCATACGAAACCTCACAAAATGATGCAGAAAACTATGTTAGAGAAATGGCAGGAAAATATTCTTCTCAAATACAAACAGAAGTAAATCAAGCAATAACAATTTCAGAAATACTTGCATCAAAATATCAAGCAGCATTAAGTTCAAATTATCCATTAAATGAACAAGAACTAATTAACTTTGCATCAGATACATTAAAGAAAAACCCATTTCTTGTAGGTATCTGGTTTAAAATAAAAGAGAAAGAATTATTTTTCAAAGCTAATGAAGAAAAAAAAGGTTCTGGTACTTATGACAAAAGTGGACAGTTTAATCCATATATAGCAATTGCAAATGGTAAGATTACAATCGCGCCGGGTAGTCCATATGGTGAAAACCTAGAATGGGTTAAGGGACCTAAAGATAGCGGTAAAATGTATGTTACAAAGCCATATATGTATCCTGTTAATGGAGTTGAAGTACTTATGTCAACGGTTGCTATTCCTATGTATAAAGATGGAAAATTCATTGGTTCAATTGGTATTGATATTACTATGGAAACTTTTTCAAAGATGGCAAAATCTATAAAACTATATGATAATGGTTATGCTTTTATAGCAGATCATCATAAATATGTTATTGGACATCCTACTGAAAAATTTGTTGGTAAATTAATACCGGAGATAACTAACAATTCAGTAGAGCATGAAAAACTTTTACAAAATACAAAAGAAAAAAAAGACACTCTTTTTGTTAAAGAATCACTTAAAGATGGTATTTCTTCTTTATATTACTCAAAAGCATTTAAAATTGGGCAAGGAGATATCCACTGGAGTTTTGTTCTAGTTGCACCAATTGAAGAATATTTATCTCATGCAATATTTATTAGAAATTTTTCTATAATTGCAACATTATTTGGTCTTATTATTATTGCATTAGTTATTTATTTCTCAGTTAGAAAACTAAATAACAATCTTAGTTCTATATCATTAGGACTAGAAGATTTCTTTAAATACTTAAACAAGGAATCAGCTAATACAAATGACATTACGATTAATTCAAAAGATGAATTTGGGGTAATGGCATACAGCATCAATGAGAATATATCTAAAATAAGTAAAACCATAAATGAAGACAATATCTTAATTGAAGAAGTTAAAACTATTGTAAATACTGTTGGAGAAGGTCATTTAGATAAAAGAATTAATAAATCAACTTCATCAGATTCACTTAATGAATTAAAAAATCTATTAAATGATATGTTAAATAACCTAGAAACATTAATAGGTAAAGACTTGAATAGTATTAGTGATGTTTTATCTCAATATTCGCAAAGAAATTTTACACCAAAACTAGAAGCTGATACTTCAGGTAAAATTGGTGGTGAAATTATAAGAATGAATAATATGATTTCAACTATGTTAAAAGACAATCAAAATGATGGTGTTTCATTACAAGAAAGTTCTGATGAATTAACAACTAATGTAAAAACATTAAGTAATAATGCAACTTCACAGGCTGCATCATTAGAAGAAACAGCTGCGTCTATTGATGAAATAACTAGTAATATTGAACAAACAAGTCAAAAAGCACAAGAAATGTTAATAATTTCTAACGAAACTAAAGACTCAGCAACAGAAGGTAAGAATTTAGCAAACGATACAGTAAGTGCAATGGAAGAAATTAATAATACTGTTATTAATATAAATGAAGCAATCTCTGTTATCGATCAAATTGCCTTCCAAACAAATATTCTATCACTAAATGCAGCTGTTGAAGCGGCAACTGCAGGTGAAGCTGGAAAAGGATTTGCTGTTGTTGCTCAAGAAGTAAGAAACCTTGCTTCTAGATCAGCTGAAGCTGCAAAAGAAATCAAAGACTTAGTTGAAAGTGCAACTTCAAAAGCAAATAATGGTAAAAAAATTAGTGGTAAGATGATTGAAGGGTTTATTCAATTAGAAGAAAAAATTGTTCACACAAGTACATTAATAGATGATGTTACAAATGCTGCTAAAGAGCAAACAATTGGAATGGCACAAATTGCCGATGCAGTTGGTCAATTAGATCAATTTACACAAGAAAATGCTTCTATTGCAGACAAAACAAACGATATTGCACAAGAGACAAATGGTATTGCTAGTGATATTGTAAAAAATGTTGATAAAAATGATTTTGAAGGTAAAGGTATACAAAAAGTAGTTGAAAAAAAGAAAACTATTAGCCCTACTCCTATTAGTAGACCTAAAGTATCTCCTGCTCCTAGAGCTGTAAAAAGTGGATCAAAAGTAATAACGGCCACTAATTCAAAAGATAACGATGAATGGGAAAGCTTTTAATATTCCCTCTGTGTATTTAGAACCTTAATTGGTTCTAAATACTATTTCATGTAATTTTATACATCTACCATAGCTTTAAATAAAGCTCCACTTCTACCTATGTTTTCAACATGAACATGAGATCTTTCATCTAATCTATCATCTTCAATAAATTGTTTTTTAATCTCTAATATTATAGGAGTTGTAACACCTGGAAGTTCAACAGTAGAATAATACTCACAAAACATTGCACTTTGTGTAGAACTAATCATTGGAGGAAAATCAGATAATGGTCTTTGAACATCAATCTCAAAAGATTCCACTTCACTTTCATCTTTACCTAATGGAATTGCACATTTTTGAACCTTATCCATATTATCTTTATTTACAAAACAAATAGTTGCTTTCTTATGCTTTAAAATGTTGTGTAAACTGTCTTTAGGGACACCTGCTTCTTTCTGCCCTATTGAAACGATAAGCGTTGCAGGGTTACTCGAAAGTGGAATAAAATAAGAAAATGGCGCAGCATTAATAACTCCATCATCTTCCGTAACTATCCAAGCAATTGGTCTTGGAACAACAGTGTCTGACATGATTTTATATCTATTTAAATCATTTACATCTTTGTAATCTATAATCATCTATTTCCCTTAATGTTTATATTAATTAATCATATTAGAATCAGTTTATATCAAGCTTAAAAATGTGTAACAAAATTATAGATAGTTTTAATTATAATTAATTATAATTCGTTATAATCGTTGTAAAAAGGTATTTTGTGGATAACGTATTAGATATTTTTAAAGAAATAACTTCTATTCCTAGATGTAGCGGAACGTATCAACCATTTATTAACTTCATTAAAAATTTCTCGTCAAAATATGGATTTGAATGTCAGGTTGATAACTACAATAATATTTTGTGTAAAAAGAAGAACTCAAAAGCAAATTTATGTTTACAAAATCATTATGATATTGTTTGTTTAATAGATAACACTATACCAAAAATTATTGAAGAAGATGGATTCTTAAAAGCAACAAATTCAACTTTGGGGGCTGACAATGGAATTGGTTGTTCATACATGTTAAGTCTTATGAGTCAAGACTATGATTTAGAATATTTATTTACAAGTGATGAAGAGATTGGACTTATTGGTGCAAACAATTTAGAACTAGAATTACAATCAGAATATATGCTAAATATTGATAGTGAAGAAGAAGGTGAAATTTGTATTGGATGTGCTGGGGGCATTGATATTTTTGGAAAAAATAATTTAAAGTCTATAATAAAAAATGAAGAGAATTATGAGTTATATGAAATAGAAATATCTAAACTGCCGGGGGGACACAGTGGAGTTGATATTCATTTGAATGTTCCAAATGGTATTAAACTTATTGCCCAAACAATCAAAGAAAACGATGCTTTACTTTTAGATATAAATGGGGGTGAACGTATAAATTCAATTCCAGTAAATGTAAAAGCAATAATTGCCTGTAAGACTTATCCAACAGTAATTTCACATGAGAATATACGTATAACTAAAATAGAGACTAAGAGTGAACATTTAAATATTTGGAATAGTGATATTATAGATTTCATTTATACATTCTCAAATGGAGTAAGAGCTTTTGATAAAGATATTAATGTTGTACTAAATTCTATAAACCTTGCAAAAATTACTACAAATATTGACTCTATTGATATAGAACTTAGTGCTAGGTCAATGACAAATGAAGGATTGAATATAATTAAAAAAGAGACTATTTCACTACTTCAACATTTTGGATTTACAGTTGAAACTAACGGTAAGTATTCTGCATGGAAACCTGACATCAATGAATTCACAAATAATATTTTAGATATATATAAAAAGTATGATAAGAATGCCTCACTTGAAGCAATTCATGCAGGACTAGAATGTGCCATATTTAAAAAGAAATTTCCTAATATGAAAATAGCATCTATTGGTCCAAATATTTTTAATCCGCATTCAAATAGAGAAAAAGTAGAAATTAAATCAGTTGAAAAACTTTCAGTAATAGTAAAAGAAATCGTAGATAATTTTTAAGGAGTAATATGAATAAATTTGAAATATCAGATATATGGGAATACCATAATTTAGAAAATCAAATAAAAGATTTTAATCTTTTTTTTAATACTAATTTGGATTCTAAATCTGTAACTCTTGACTTTTCAAATTTAAAAGAAATAGACTCTTCTGGAATAATTCTAGTTATTAAATATATCTCATTATTTAAAAATAAAAAAATTGAGGTAATATTAAATAATATTTCTAATAAGCATAATAAGATGTTAGAATTGTATAAATCTAATTATGTACATAAAGAACACAAATTTAAAGAAGAACCTAAATTACTAGAAAAAGTTGGTAAAGAGGCTATTGATACTTCATACAACTTTAGAAACTTCCTTTATTTTATGGGAAGACTATTTAGTTTCTTTATACATTTATTTATACATCCTTCAAAAATTCGTTTTAAAGCTATTGTAAATCAAATAGAAATTGCAGCTATTCCAATCTTGCCTATTGTTGCACTTGCACTATTTCTTGTTGGGTTTGTTACTGCCTATCAAGGTGCAGAACAATTAAATAAGTTTGGAGCTTCAATAATTGTAATAGAAATGTCAACTATGTCAATGTTCAGAGAGATTGCCCCTTTCTTAGCAGCAGTAATAGTAGCAGGTCGTAGTGCATCTTCGTTTACCTGTCTCTTATACACATCTGACGCTGCCGACGAAGAGGATAGTGTAGATC
>OJIJ01000116.1_pt1 | contig 12531 bp, 13 predicted proteins | sample 1595891 | NCBI WGS metagenome assembly OJIJ01 (sample SAMN05416853, study PRJEB24817) | seawater metagenome | isolation source: Sea water | place: Canada:Atlantic | collected 2013-11 | reverse complement strand
ATCTACACTATCCTCTTCGTCGGCAGCGTCAGATGTGTATAAGAGACAGGTACTTATACTAAACCAAATAAACAATTGTTTTAAATCACTTCGTCTAACAATATAAAGATAAATTAACCCAACTATATAAAAAATTAAATAAGAGGGTCTAGAAAATAAAGCTATTGAAAATATAATCCCACTAGTTTTATTTTTATTAATTTCGAAAAAATATAAACCTAAAAATAAAAAAAATAATCCAACACTATCACTTAACATAGATAAAGAAAGATTTACTAAATAAGGACTTGAAATAGAAAGAATAAAAACTACAAACGCAGTTCTTTCATTACTAAGTTTTTCTGTATATAAATATAGAATACATGGCAATAATATAGCACATATAGAAGAAAGAATAAATAGAGAAGATGTACTATTATTCACAAATATATTAATAAACTTTCCAGCTAATATAATAAAAGGATAACCAGGAAAATGTGGAGAGAAATCAATAATACTAAAGTTATCAATTCCTCTTACTAAAAATAATGCATCATCATTATAATATGAAGAAGGGAAAGAGAAAATAAATAAGGCATAAAGTAGAGTTAATATACCTATAGTTATTTTATAATAATTCATCTATAGTGATTTTAAAATCTTTATAGCTATTTCTTGATTTTTTTTATACTCTTCAATATTTGCAGGTTTTGCCCCAACACCAAAAAGACCCGGGTTACCTATTGATTTTACACATTTTTTTATAGCTTGATTTAAATTTTTATTTGTTATCTCATCTAAACGTGAAGATAATATTTTGTAAAATTTATTTGCTTTTGCTAGCATAACTTTTGATATATTAAATTGTTTAATATTTTTTAATCCACCATCAAGTCTTCTTTGAATTTCTGAAGCAATTGAAATATCCAACCATTTTGAAATATTTGTTTTATCTTTTTTTTCAATTGCAATTTTTAAGCCTTCAAATAATGAAGAGTTGAATTCATCATTTAAATATTGATAATTTTTTTCATACTTTAAAAAAATTGTTTTTGCACTATTAAAGTCATCACTATTAATAGCTTTAAAGATTGCTTCTTTTGCATCTAACGTAGGCTCTTTACCTGCTGAGGCATATGAATATGCACATAAATTAATTGATGTAATAATTGTTACAATAAAAAGTAAAATAAATCTCATTTTTTTCCTTTATTTAGTTATGCGACGCTTTTAGTTTCGATAACAGTTTTTTCATTTCTATGATTATAAATTTTTTCTTTTGTATGACTTTCATCATTTAAAATCTTTTGAGCTGCCATAAGTCCAGTTTCCATTGCTGTATCTAGAAATATATATCTAAAAGTTCCTTGACGTCCTGCCATTATAAGATTCTGAAAATTGTTCAAGTAATCTATTGTCTTATCTCTTTTTTCACTATAGTCTATATCCATTAGAGTATAAGCATGTTCTGTAGAAAAAGAAAAGTAGTCAACTATTTTATCTTCAATTTCAAACTTTAATTTTTTTAAATCTTTTTTAACAAGTTCTAAAAGTTTATCTTCATTCATATTCCAAATTTCATCATTTTTATTACATGGGATTTCAAGCATAATTGAACTTTTACCTTTTGGAGACATAGAAGAAGATCTTCTTTTGGGTTCTTGAATTCTTGTAGGTAATAAATCATAATCACTCACATATTGCCAAGTATGTGGTGAAAAGTCTTCTATATCTAGACCTAGACATAAAAATCTTAAACTTCTAAACTTTAAGCCACTTTCAAATCCAAGTTTCGTAGACATTTCGTTTAGAGGCATTGTTGAGATAATTTGATTAGCTTCATAAATTGAATTTTTAGTATGAACTAATTGAATTTTATTATCCTTATAAGTAAAACTCTCTACTGCTTCATTTAGAATAATTTCCCCACCTAAAGATATGAACTTTTCAGCCATTTTCTTGGGAAGTCCACCAAAACCATATTTAGGATATCTATAACTAATAGCATAAGTACGAGCAGTTTTTTTATTTTTAAAAAGAAGCTTTTTTATCACATCTTTTAAATCAATTAAAGAAATTCTTTGTCCTGCCCAATCAGCACTTAGCTTTTCTGGTTTAACACCCCATAATTTTTCAGTATATGGACCAAAAAAATTCTCATATAAGGTCTTCCCAAAACGTGAACTTATCCATGATTTAAAATCACTATCATTAGGTTTAATTAGTTTAAGTAAGATTTTTAACGTATCTAAAGAAGCCCCTAGTAGCAATTTTAAAGGAGCTACTTTTAAAAGATTTTTTAAATTTAATGGGTATTCATAAATTCTATTTTGATGAAGAATTACAGAACTTCTTTTGGCTATTAATAAATCATCACCTAGAACTTCTTCTACAAAAGATAATAATACTTCATTGTTTGTAATAAATCTATGTCCACCATAATCAAATCTATAAGTTTCATCTCCAGATTCTAAAACTTCTGTTTTACATTGACCGCCTACCATATTCTCTTTTTCTAGAAGTATTACTTTTTTATTATTCTTGGCAAGTTCAATACCAGCCATTAAACCAGCAACTCCTCCACCAATAATTAAAACATCAGATTTTTTCATAAGCGTAAGTTTTTTTCCATAAGAATAAAGCAGTAAACATATACAATGCCCAAGATGCTAAATGTAAAAATGTTGGAGAAGAGTTGTATCCAAACAATGCTCTTAAAAAAGTTCCAAATAATCCTCTATCATCTAATATAAATGATATATCGTAAACAACAGGTATAAATGTTGGAACTAGTTCACTTGCTTGCATCATAGATATTGCACTCCCAAAAAGTCCTCCGGCAATTACTAAAATCAAAAGTCCCGTATATTTGAAAAATGACTTAATAGGGATATTTTTTACACCCTTCATAAGTGCATAAACTAAAAGAACAGAAAGGACTAATCCAATAACTGCACCAATTAGCCCATCTTCCATTGTAAAACCTTCAGTTAATGTCAGTGAAGAGAAAAATAACACTGTTTCAAAGCCTTCTCTTAAAACTGCTAAAAAAGCTAAAAAAACCATACCTAGAATATTTCCAGTTGTGACAAGATTTTTTAAATTTTCTTCTATTTCACCTTTTATTTGCTTTGATTGGTTTGCCATCCAAACTACCATATAAGATAAAACAGCTGTTGCGAACAGTAAAATAAAAATCATTAAATAATGTTGATATACTTCATTGTCCATTCCATAAATTACTACTTGAAAAATATATGCGATAAAAAGAGATACTATTATCCCAAATACTACACCTATATAGATATACTTGGTATATTTTCTTGCTTGAAGTTTGCCTAAATATGAAAGAATAATACCCACAATCAAAAAAGCTTCTAACCCTTCTCTAAATGTAATTAAAAAACTTGCTAACATTAATTTCCTTGTTACTAACTATAATAATCGTTATCATTTTATAACTAATTATATGAATTTCTACTTAAGTAAGGAAGTAGGAGGAATTTTTCCTCCTATTTATAAAGTTAATTGATTAATTTGTTTGTTTGTTTTTAGTTTTTTCTAATAGATAAGCTGTTTGAGTATATGGTGAAAAATTTAGTTTTTGAATTTTGTCATATCCATATACATCTTTGTAGAAAGTTATATTTCCATCTTTTTTAATTGATGATGTTAAATAAGTAATATGAACTGGAATTTTCTTACTAAGTCCTACTGTTCTCATCTCATTACTTAAATATGTTTTTCTTATACTTTTATATGTTTTTGGAGTATATTTTTGAGTAATATGTTTCATAAACGAAATTGGATGTTCTAATCTAACACAACCATGACTTGTAAACCTAATTTTTTCTTTATTACTTTTAAATCTCCAAGTTCCAATTGTATCATGCATATAAACGGCGTGTTCATTAGGAAACATAAATTTAACTCTACCCATTCCATTTGTACGTGATGGAAGTTGAATAAATTTATATGGTATATACCTTACATTTTTCTTTAAATACTTTTTCCAGTTTATATCTTTGAATCTAACTTTTGGAGCATCCATTTTATAACTTTTTTTTCTAATTACAATGTTTTTTCTTTTTAAATAGTTTTTATCTTTTAATGCTCTAGGAATAATCGTCTCTTTTGAAATAGAATCAGGAATATTCCAAGCAGGGTTTATAATAAAATATGAAAGTTTACTTGATAATATTGGTGTTTGACTTTCTTTTTCACCAACAACAGTACCAAAACTTCTCTCTTTTTTTCCATCTTCATATAATGTGAAATTATGTGAAGGTACATTTAGTTGAATAAAATCATCATTTCCTGCATATTTTAAAAGTTTTAATCTTTCAATATTTAATCTTAATTTACTATATTCTAATTTTGAAAGTTTACTCATATCAAGTTTTTGAATAAGTCCAAAGAAGTCAGGATGTTTTGGAGTATATTTGCTAAGTATCTTTTCTATTGAACTATTCCCTAAGCTATATTCATTAAGTAAAGATTTTTTATCTAACTTTGCATTATACATTTCGTAAAATTGTTTATTTTCTTTATGTTTTGATTTTTTTAGTGTTGATTTAAAAGACTCTTGATCTATACAAGCATTATTTAAATTATTTGAATAATCATAAAATAAATCTTTTAATAGTACCGATTTTTCTTTGCTATTTGACATTTTTTCTATATGTAAATACTTATCAACACTTCCACATAATGAAGCATATTTATCAACTTTTAATATTTCTAAAAACTCGATTTCATTTTTAGACATAATATATTCTGGAAGATTGTTTAATTTTTTTTCTTCAACGATTAAAGGTGTTATTTCTTTTGTAAGTACTTTTTCTTGATTTATAACTGTAACAGTATCACTTGGAACTTGTTTTGTACAGCCAATGAAAAATGTTATAAAAAGAAGTGAAGATATGATTTTTATTATTTGCATTATTTCCCTATATTTAAATTAAAATGCGGCATTTTAGCATAATTTAAGAAAAAAGAAAAGGAAGCCATAAATTGACTTCCTTAGATTAACGATTTAGAATTTTCTTAAAAAGAATATTCTAAAGTTAAAGCAAATTTATTATAGTCATCATCACTATCTTGTGCATCAACATCTATAAATAAAGCCCCAACTGAAAAATGATCAGTAATGCCATAATTAGCACTAAGGTTTAATTCTTTTTCTTTATCACTTGAATAATCTGTTTGACCATATAAAGCAGCTAATTCAACACCATTTAAATCATATCCAAAATGGATAAATGCAGTATCAGCATCTGCATCATAAACATGATTACCATCACCACCTGTAATTCTATCCCAAGGGTTAATATTGTCACCTAAAGTAGTTATACTTGCAGTTCCAGCATCATTATCAGTAGAAACATACCCTACTGTTAAATCTAAACCTGAAATATTTGTTCTCCCTTCAAGATGTAGAATTTGGCCGTCTTCAGCATTACCATCTTCATTACTTTTCGCAGCATGTGCAGTAATACCAAACATATCATTATCATAATCAGCTTTTAAACCATACCATGAAGCTATATTGTCAGCATCATAATAATATGGATTAAGAACTAAACCTTTGATTCCTTCATATTTAACATCTAATACATAAGCACCATCATCATTGTTAAATTTTGTGAACTTTTCTAACACTGCATCTGCATCTGCAACTGCACTTCTATTAGAATAACCTAAAACTACTGTAGTATCGGGAATTGCAGTAATACCTAAAACAACAGCTTCATGAAAATCACCCATCCATTCTAAATCAACTTCTTGTCTACCAACTGTTAAACCAAAATATTCATTTGTATAAGAAATATTTGCAGTATGAAATAATGCTTTTGTATCATCATTCCCACCATCATAATCACCATTCTCTTCTTCTGAAAAGTCATGATTTGCTCTTGCTCCTACAGCTGCTTTAAATCCATAAAAGTCACCTGTTTCATATCCTAAATTAATAGAACCCATAGTAAAGCCTGAATCTTTATTTGACCCACTATTTGATTGTGTTTCTCCATATAAAGTAACATCTCCACTTACAGTACCTGCTTTGATTGCGTTATCAAAACTGTTATCTGCTGCAACTAAATTACTAGTTAAAATAAGTGAAGCTGCTATTAAACTGATTTTTTTCATTCGAAATTCTCCTTGTGTGTTTAAAAACGAATTGTATCTTGTGTAAACTTAAATATAAATAATATCAATAACTGTTATCAGTATTATAACTAAACTTGACTATTTATACTTGAGCACCAATTAGTTATTCTTTCATCTGTTAATTCTGATTGATTATCTTCATCAATAACTAATCCTATAAAACTCCCATCAATTTCTGCTTTTGATTCATCATGATCATAACCTTCTGTTGAAGTATGTCCAATAATTTTTGCACCCTTTAAAGATATTTCTTCATACATGATTCCCAAAGCATTAACAAATTCATCAGGATATCCATCTTGATCCCCTAAACCGAAAAGGGCTACAGTTTTATCTCTAAAATCAACAGCTTGTACATCAGCCAAACAATCTTCCCAGTCATCTTGTAAATCACCTTCTCCCCACGTTGATACACCAATTATTATAGTTTTACATTCATTCATTTTATCAACGCCATCATTTGCTATATCTATAAGTTCAAAATCACTTAACTTTTCATTTATTTTTTCTGCAACTTCTTCAGTATTTCCGGTACTGCTTGCATAAAATATTGCTTTCATTTTATTCCTTTCTTATCTTAATGTTGAACGTAATGAATATGGAATTAACTTTATTTCATATTCACTACAGGTAATTCCTTCTGTTCTAATTCTTATATGTTTATCAAAGTTTTCGTTTTTTGGATATACCAAATAAATCTGTTTAAAATCGCCATTATTTATGCAATTGACTGCTTGTTGTATATGTTTATCAATTTGAAGACTTTTAGAATTTATAAACTCCCAAAAAGTAAAAATTTTTGTTCTAAATGAATTTTCTTCTGAAACAATATCAATTGAATCATAATTAACATCAATTTTTTTACTTTCATTATTTTTAATGATTTTATTCGATACAAAGTTCTTAAATATTTTATTTCCATCCAAATATAAAGAACATCCTGACTCTTCAAAAATATCTATTAAATTAACTGCTATATTAATATCAGTGCTTTTATTTGAAAATGAAAAGTTTTTAAAACTAAAATTAATATCAGAATTTACTTTTTTTAAAAATTTATTTATCTTTATACTTTTTTCAACATCTAATCTAAAAGAGGTAGAGTAGTTATTTTTATAAAGTAAGTGTGAGAATATTTTCTTCACAAAAATATTAAATAAGCCTTCTTTTCTACATGCTTTAAATTCTTCTTTTGAAAATTTTAAATTACAAGATACTTCTTGATTGAAGAATTTTAAAAACATTACTCTTTGGTTAACTACAGATTGAAACTTATCAAAAGAAGGAAGGTATTCTGTATTTTTATCAAAACCTATTCTTTTCATACTACTTGCTCATTTATTATTTCATTCGCAAGACATACAACTCTTTTATTGTCAACATCAGAATATTTCATATTCATAATTTTTACAATTGAACAAACCATTTTTGGATTAGCCTCAAATCCAGAATTTCTAATAACACCTCGAATCTCTTTTTTCATTGTTATATCTGACATAATTATCCTTTTTATTTTTTTCCCAAAATTCTAATATCAATATTAGTTGTAAACTTATATTTAATGTAATTAGAGTCTAAGATATGTGCAATTGCCAAGAACTCATCTAAGTCTGCATTTGAAATACCTTTAAGATTAACAATCCTATTCGTCATAGGTTCATATTTATAATTATTAAACCTACCAATTTCATTTACTATAATTTCGCTCATATTTTAATCCTTACAAGTGTTCATTTTTAAAAACTTACATACTTCACAATAAACTGAACTTGCACTTCTTTTTGAACAAATAAGAGGTATATTTTTCTTTTTTGCTTCTTTTCTATATTTATACATTGCATTATGATTTAGAAAATCTGTTAGCATTAACACATAATCAGTATTTAAAGGTATGTCTTTTCTACATGAACTAGATTTTTTTCTTGTATCCCAATGTGTGATTGAAAAATCACCAAGTTCGGCAAGTATTCCTTTTATTGTTTCTATCTTATCTCCACCGATTATTAAAATTGACATTTTATTTCCTTTTTTGATAATGAATATCAGAATACTATCATTAGAAAACTTAAAGTTTTATAATACTGAGAACTGTTATCATAAAACAAGTAATAAGTAAATATTACATATAATAAGTCTTTAAATTTATTAATATGGAGATTTTATGAGTAATTCTTTTTTTAAAAAACTTTTTTTTATACTATTTATTCCTTTATTCCTTTTTTCGCAAGAAGTTCAAAAAGAAGATACAACACAAAAAAATATAGATGACCATCTAAAAGAACAACAACTAATAGCAGAAGATGTAGTTAAAAAAATCAATAATGAGAAATATCTAAGTGAAGAATACGAAGATAAAGACTATGACAAAAAAAGAAACTATTTATTAAGTAGAATTAGTATCAACAAGCGAGAAGGCAACTCTTCTGCAGTGAAAAGAGATGAGATAAAGCTTCTTCTTTTAGAAGAAAAACAAGTATTTGAAAATACATTAATTGATATCATATATGCAAAAAGATCACTCAAAGATAAAGACTTTTTTATAAATATAATATCAAATAATATAGAACTTTTAGAAAAAGATAAATCTTTTAAATATAAAGATTTTTATGAAGATGAATTAACTAAAGATAATAAAATTTCAAAAGAATTCGTTCAAAACTACTTAAGATTTACAAATCAAAGTAGTCAGCAATTATTTACTCTTAATTATCTACTTGAGTACATCAATTTATACAGAAAAACTAATTTTTTTATTGATAAATTTAATCTTCAATCTTTTATAAAACTTATTGATAATCAATCTGGTATTTCTACAATTTCTGAATTTACTAAATATAACTTGAAATTCTCTGTTGGTGAAATTATTGTTGTACTTTTAATAATTTTATTTTTCAGACTTTTAAATACAAGAATAATCACTCTATTGACTGTGTTTATTAATATATTACTTACTAAAAGAATTGATTCTTTAGAAGAAAAAGAAAGTATTCATCATTATATTAAGAAGTCAATAGAAAGACCTCTTATTTTAGCACTTTACATTTTAGCAGTAAAAATTTCTTTATATATTTTGGTAAAAGATACTGAAACAATAAATATTATTGTTCCATGGATAAATACTCTTTATATGGGATTATTTACATGGGCTGTGTACTCACTTCTTACTAACAGTATTTCAAATTATGCACAACATTTAGTTATTAAGTATCCAAATGTTCGAAGAGAAATGATTGTATTTGTATTAAGAATTATTAAAATAATTCTTATTTTGCTAGTAATCCTTTTTCTATTTTCGCAACTTGGCATTGATATAAAAGCAATTGCAGCATCACTTGGAGTTGGGGGTATTGCCATTGCTTTAGCATCTAAAGATACTCTTACAAATTTCTTTGGTTCATTGAGTATTATGGCTGATAACTCTTTTACACAAGGAGATTGGATAAAAACAGGTAATGTTGAAGGAACAGTTGTTGATATAAGAATGAGAACAACTAGAATTAGAACATTTGATAATGCAATGATTACTGTACCAAATTCGGAACTTGCTAATACAAATATTACAAACTATTCTAAAAGAAGAATTGGTAGAAGAATTAAAATGAAACTTGGAGTTACATATGAAAACTCTATAAGTGATATTGTGAATTTAAAAAATGATATTTACGAAATGTTAAATAATCATCCACAAATTGCAACAAGTAAAAGTGAACCTCTCGATAAAACTAAAAAATTTGAATCAATTAAGAAAGAAGATTTATATGGAGTTAAAAGAACTCTTTTAGTTTTTATAGATGAATATGATGCAAGCTCAATTAATATACTTGTTTATTGTTTTTCAAGAAGTCCTAATTGGGAAAATTGGTTAACGGTAAAAGAAGATGTTTTAATTAAAATTCATGAGTTAGTAGAAAAAAATAACTGTGATTTTGCATATCCAACACAAACGCTTCATATGAAAAATGAATCTAAAGATATAGAGTTAGTATAAACTCTGTGTCTAAATTTTAATATTTAGTATTCAAGAAAAATAAAAAAATATTTATTTACTTCTATAAAATATTTGGTATTTTTAGCTTAAATACTGCTCCTGTTCTTATAGTATTCTTATATTTCACTTCTTCATTATAAACTGATATTGTTCCATCTAAATGATTTTCTATTATATCTTTAGTCATATATAAACCAATCCCCGTTCCCAATGATTGGTGTTTTGTTGTGAAATATGGTTCAAATATTCTATTCATAATATCTTCAGGTATTCCACCAGCGTTATCTTTTATATAAAGAGTATAACAGCCCTCTTCTAAACTTGAGGAAAGAATAACAACCCTATTTTCTAGATTACCATGCTCAAAAGCATCTTTTGCATTATTTAATATATTTATAATTACTTGAATAAACTCATTATATAAACCTTTGAAAACAAAAGTTTCATATTCCTCAATTATTAATTCAATATCATTTAATTTATAGCTTGATAAAATTAAATTCTTTATATTTTCAACTAAATTTTTGCAAGAAAATTCTTTTATATCACTATCCATTTTAAAAAAATTCTGAAAGTCATTTACTGTTTGAGATAAATATTGTGTTGTATCTACAATGGCATCCATAGTATTATCAAATTCATTATCATCTAAAACACCCATCTCTTTTTGTATTTTTATTCCAGAAGCAGCTGTTGAGATTGTACTTAATGGCTGTCTCCACTGGTGAGCAATATTTCTAAGCATTTCACCCATTGATGCCATTTTAGATTGATTAATAAGAGCTTGTTCACTTTTTTTATTTTCTTCTTCTAATTTAAGTATCTCTGTAATATCTTCACCAGAAGAGATTAATCCAGAAATACTTTTTTCATCATTATATACATAGGCACGACGCCAAAGAACCATTCTTCTATCACCATTTTTACACATTAGAGAATATTGTACTTTTTCTACAATATTTATTTCTTTATTAATTGTTTTTAGATATAAATCAATTGCCTCTTCTCTATCATTTACACAAACAAAATTATTAAACCAATTTTTGCCTAAAATTGATTCTTCTCCATATCCTAAAATCTCACATGTTTTTCTATTTACTAATGTTATATTGCCTTGATTATTTAGAGCAACTATCATTACATCAACTAAATCAAGATATAACTGCATCGTTTTTGTTTGCTCTAAAATAGTATCTTGAATTTTTTTTCTTTCAGTTATATTATTTACAATTCCGATTGAATATATCCAATTATCATCTTTATCACGTATATGATTTACAAAAATATCAGCCCAAACAATTGCTCCATTTTTTCTTAAATACCTTTTTTCTAAAGTAAAACTATCACTTCCATCTTTTTGTGAATTTGAGTGAACAATTAAGTCTTTTTCTAAATCATTTTTATGTGTTATATCTTTAAATGTAAGTTCAAGAAGTTCACTTTCAGAGTAACCTAGCATTTCACAAAAACTACTATTTACTTCAATAAAAGTGCCATTGGTATTTATATAAACTATTCCAACTCTAGAATGTTCAAAAATTGATAAATAGTGTTTACCTAAATTATCTATCATTTTTTTTTGTTCTTTAACGATCATTTGTAATTGAGTAACGTCTTGGGTCATTATCTATTATCTTTCTACTAAAGTATCAGCTTTATTTTTTAATAAATCTTTTTTCAGAAAGGATTCTTCTCTTTTTGTAAGTTTTGAAGAATTATTTCCATCATTTTTTATTATATCATTATTTTTATTTTTTTTAATAACTTCTTTTTCTACTTTTTTAGTTTCAGAAGACTTAAAAAGCGTAAGTATAAGAGAAATTGAAAACAAAATATTAAAAATTATTATAGACCATTTAATAAGTATTGCTATTTCTAAATATTCTAATTTTTCTTTTAATGTTAGATATTGAATTATATCATCATAAATTGCATTGGCAAATAATGCAATTATAAGTAAAAAAGATATAAGTATTACTCTTTTTCTGAATTTATATAAATAATACCAAAAAAGTGCAGATTTTACTTGTTTAAACATCCTAATCCTTCTATATTAAAAAATCTAAACCTAAAATTGCCAATGCACCGACTAATGTTTTTGTCTTTAAATCATCTTTAATTTTTATTTCTTCATCTGCAATAATTATTTCTAATTCTTCGTCTGTGTAATTATCAAAAGTTTTGTGATGTTCTGCAAGTCTTGCTTTTGTACTTAAAATTGCTTTTTCACGGATTTTATTTTTTATTCCATCTTTTAATTCTCTACTTTTAATTGCAGGATAATCAAAAGCTTTTGTTACATTTTCAGAAGCAATATTTATTAACCTGTCTCTTATAAACATCTCCGAGCCCACGAGACCAGAGAGGATCTCGTATGCCGTCTTCTGCTTGAA
>OJIJ01000115.1_pt1 | contig 12531 bp, 10 predicted proteins | sample 1595891 | NCBI WGS metagenome assembly OJIJ01 (sample SAMN05416853, study PRJEB24817) | seawater metagenome | isolation source: Sea water | place: Canada:Atlantic | collected 2013-11 | reverse complement strand
ATCTACACTATCCTCTTCGTCGGCAGCGTCAGATGTGTATAAGAGACAGCTTTTTTATAGTGCAGCAGGTTATGGATTTGAAGCTTTACAACTATTTATTGAACAAAGTCAAAATGGGCAAGAAGCAACAATTGATCCAAATGCACCTTTTTATATTGTTTGGACTATGTATATAATCGCATTTCTATTCAAATATTCAATCACATCATGGCTTGTTGGATTTTTAGTTTATACAGTTGGAACTATTTTTGTTATGATGTTTTCTGTTTTTTTAACTATTTTGATTATAGGATTCTTAACTCCTATGATTTTAAAAGTCTTACATAAACGACATTATTCACATCTTCAGACAAATGGTTTTGGATCATTATTAAGTCCTTTATGGGTAGCTTTAAAAAGTATTATTATAATGTTTTTACTTTTTATCCTGTTTATACCACTTTATTTTATCCCTATTATAAATTTGATTGCAATAAATTTACCGATATATTACTTCTTTCATAAACTTCTTACATTTGATGTTGCTTCTACAATTTTAACAGAAGATGAATATAAGTTAATACATGCAAAAAAAGCAGGTGCTTTTAGATTTAGAACTTTACTATTATATTTCTTATCGATGATTCCTTCTATCTTGCTATTTTCTGCAGTATTTTATATTATATATTTAGGACATAGCTATTTTCAAGAGTTACAGAAACTAAGAGGTATAGAGTTAGATATAAGTGATATTAAAACTGAATCAAAATTAATAGAGAATGATCAAAGTACTAGTCTATAACCAGTACCTTGAACATTTCTAAGTGCATTATCTGGAAGTTTTTTTCTAAAGTTTTTTATAAATAGTCTCATTGCATTTTGTGTCATAATATTATCATCATTCCAAATAATATTTTCCATCTCTTCATAAGTGATTATTCTATTTTTTTGAATGAGTAGTTTTAAAAACTGGTTTTCTTTTTTTGTTAATTTAAATTCTTCTTTTGGACTTTGAATAAGGGATTTACTCTCATCAAATAACCAACCTTCAACCATATTGTAGACTCTAGCAGTATCATAACTTTTTATAAAAGCTTCAAGTGATTCTGTTAGTTTCCCTTCAGTTATAGGTTTTACGATGTATTTAACTAAATGCAACTCTGTAGCTTCAAGCATATAATCTAGATCTGTATGTGCAGAAGTGATAATAACTCTAACTTTACTATCTGTTTTTCTGATTCTTTTTACTAATTCAATTCCTGATTCATTTGGCATTCTTATATCAGTGATTATTAAGTCTGGTTTTTTAGTTTCATATAAAGCAAATCCATCACGAGCATTTTTTGCAACATAGATTTCTTTAAATAAATGTTTTAATATTTCATTGATATTATTTCTTATTCCTTCTTCATCTTCTATGTAAAGAAGTGTAAAATTACTAAGTTGTGATATTAGAGTTTTATCCATAAAAAACCTTATTATTAAAGATATGGTATCATATCAAAAATATCTTTATATGGGAATTGAATTGAAATTTATTACTGAGAAAAACATATCAAAAATCATAATTTACGTCTTCATTATTATCATGACTTCAATGATTTTAATGATCTCTTATTTTTATGTAAAAAATACATATGAAGACTTTGATATTCAGATGGAAAGATTTGTACATGAACATTATAAAAACCAGAAGAATTCTTTAAAAAAAGAAATTGATACAATCATAGATATTATTAAATATAATGCAACGAAAAGTGGAGAAAACGAGACAGAGTTAAAAGAAGATACTGTTAGACTTTTAAATAATATTTCTTTTAATAAAGATAAAAGTAACTACATTTTTGTATATGAAATTCTGGATATAAATGGTGGAGATAATTTTGCGAAGTTATTAGTAAATCCCAATAGACCAGATTTAATTGGGAAATATATTTCAACTAACTATGAAGATATAAATGGGAAGAAATTTCGTGAAGCCTTTATGGATGATATAAGAGTAAAAGGAGAGTCTTACACCGGCTATGCCTATAAAAAAGTATTTACTCAAGAAATAAAACAAAAACTTTCTTATTTTAAATATTTTCCTAGATGGCATTGGGTTATTGCTGTTGGGGTTTATGTTGATGATATAGAAAAAGAGATTGAAAAAAATAGAGAGCTTTTAAAAGAAAGAGTTCAAAAACAAGTAGTTCAAAATATCTTACTATTTTTATTATTCCTATCTTTAGCAATTGTGATTTCTATTTTAGTGTCACAAAAAATTGACGAGGTTTTAAAAGGTTATCAAAGAAGAGTTCAATCAAAATCTGCAGCTCTCAAAGAGTTAAATGAGACACTAGAAAGAAGAGTTGAAGACGAGATAGAAAAGAATAGAGAACATGAACAGCTTCTTGTACAAAAATCAAGATTCATTGCCCTTGGTGAAATGATATCAAATATTGCTCACCAATGGAGACAACCCTTATCTGAGCTATCTTCAATTTTTATGTTTGTAAAATTTAAATATAGTATTGATCAACTTGATCAAGAGATGATGAAACAAAAATCAAAAGAAGCAGAAACTGTATTAGAATATATGTCTCATACAATTGATGACTTTAGAAATTTCTTTATGCCTAAAAAAGAAGCAGAAAAATTTAATCTAAGATCTGCAATGGATTCTATTATGACTATTATTTCTAGTGCATTATCTAATAACAGTATAAATATAACAATCTGTGTAGATACTGATATTTATTTAAATACTTATATAAACGAATTTGAACAAGTAGTTCTTAATATTATTACAAATGCAAAAGACGTATTACTTGAAAAAGAGATTGAAAAACCTTGGATAAAAGTTTATACGGAAGAAGATGAACATACTATTACTATTTTTATTGAAGATAATGGTGGAGGAATTCAAGTTAAGCCTAGAAATAAAATTTTTGAACCATATTTCACGACAAAAAAAGATAGTGATGGGACTGGGATTGGACTTTATATGTCTAAAACGATTGTTGATAAAAATATGAATGGGAAACTAAGAGTTAGAAATAGTGAGCACGGTGCTAGATTTGAGATAATTATTCCAAGATAAAATACAAAGAAGCAGTTAGGGAAAACTGCTTCTTAAAAACATATTATGTGGGAAAGAGATTTATTATATTAGTATGTTGTGATATTTGTATGATTAATTGGTATATCTTCAGAAAATTCAGATACACTAAAACCAATACCAATGATACCTGATCTGTATTATAATACCGTTTTTGCAATCCGTCAAAAGCATAAAAACAACCTATTGTTAGCCTAGATCTACACTAAATTATTAGTAACTAATTCTTGTTAGGCTTCTCTTCTTTTATTTTCTTAAGGTAACTTATTAATGAATAACATTCTATATTCACTAAATAGCATTTAAATTATGGTTCAAATTAGTAATCATGTTTTTTGTAAAAAATTCCTCACTACTTTAGATATAAAAACGGGGATATTACCTAATCCTTATTATGATTATCCCTTTATGATTATAAAAAACTTTTTACCCTCTAAAATGTGTGAAGAAATAACTGCCTCAATGAGAGAGAATGAAGATAGTATTGAAGCAAAAATTAGAATACAAAATGGCATTAAAATTGATACAGCAATAAATACAGCTATCAGAAAAACAAATATTCATAAATTGACTTCTGCTCATAAAAAGATATATGACAATTGTTTTTTCAAGCATCAAGAAGATATTGAAAAATTCTTTAACCTTGCACTTACTACATCAACAAAAATTCAAGCACTTGAGTATACAAAAGGGTCATTTTATAAACAGCACAGTGATGATTCAAGTGTATTACTAAAAGATAAAAAAATTATAGGTTTTCGTACAGTTGCCCCACAAAGAAAACTTACAAGTGTTTTATTCACAACAAATTACAGTGATATTGCTTCTATTAATACCTTTAAAGGGGGAGAATTAGTTTTTAATTATCTATGTGATAGTGAAGGGGAAAAGATACAAATAGAGCCAAAATCTGGAGATATGGTAGTCTTTCTAAGTAATCCTTATTTTACACATGAAGTTTTAGAAGTAAAAGAGGGATATCGAGTTTCATTAGTTCAATGGCATGATGCAATTATCTCTTAATCATCTCCTCAAATATAAACTACATAGGATACTTACATGAGACTTTAGTAAATATCCTATATTTACTAAAGTTGTTTTCCTATACCTTTTGTTAGATTTAACATAAAAGCTAAACCTCTTCTTGTCTCTTCATCTTTCATAAGTTTTAATAAACCAAATAAAGATGGAACCTCATTTTTTGCATTTTCTCTTTTTGCGTGTCTTATTGCATTTTCAGTTATAAATCCTGTTGTTGCCATATTATCAATAGATGTTACCATCTTTTCAACCATTGGAGTTGTTGTCATCTCTATTTGGTCTGAAACTACAGCTAATAAATCTACAAGGTTATTTAACCTTCCTGTTTGAACTAACATTGTCATTTGGTCTTCAATCTGTTGCATTTCTGCTGTTTTAATTACTTTTATTTCTTCACTCATAATTTCCTCCTATATCATTCCACGAGCTGCAGCCCAGTACAAACCTTTGTTAAACCCTAATCTTACAAAACTTCCAAGTTTACTACACGGAGTTGGTTTAACATCTTCTTCATAGTCATACCATAAAGGCATTCCACAAGAAAGACCCATTTGCGCTACGGCAATAACTTTTCCATCATAAGATTCAGTTGGATATCCAAATCTAATTTCAGCAGCAATATTATCTGCAACTACATCAGTTTGATTATGAATTGTACCTCCTGCTTTTGAAACTGATAAATTTACAGTATCTCCTAATGTGTAAATATTTTCATATCCAATTACTTTTAAGCTTTCTTTATCAGTTGGTAACCAACCTTCATTATCTTTTGCTGTAGATAAGCCTGAGTCTCTAATAACTTTTGCGGCAATAAATGGTGGAGTTGACATTAAAACATCAAATTCCATCTCTTCACCTTCTTCTGAGTATGCAATTTTTTTATCTGCATCTACTTTATTTAAAGTAAATGATGTTTTATGCTTGACATTAATACTATCAAAGATAGTAGGTAATACATTTGAAGTTGGAGCTTGTAAAAATAGTCCATCAGTTACTGCTTGAGCTTCTTTTGGATAAGTATAAATAATTTCAATATCGTCTCTAGTGCCTTTTTCTGTTAAATAATCATGTAACATCATTGTCGTTTCCACAGGAGCAATTCCACATTGATGAGGTATGTTAGGCGTTTTTGGAAAGTTAATTGTTACTAAAACTCTACCTTTTTTTAGTTTCTCAAATTTTTTAGCAATCTTTTGAGCTCCTTCATAAGTATAGAACCAATCTCCAGCTTCTTTAAGACCTGGAATCCTATCTGGGGCAACTTCACATCCTGTTGCAAGTACTAAAAAATCGTAATTATATTTTTTACCACTTTTTGCTACAACACAGTTTTCTTTTGTTCTAATATCAACTGCCTCATCCACAAAGAAATCAATTTCTGGCATTAGTAAGCTTCTTTGTTCTCTTATAAATTCATTTCCAGCAGATTTGTGAAAAGCCACATACATAGCTCCCGGTTTATATACATGTTTAGATGAATCTGAAATCAAAGTAATTTCAATTTCATTTCTGTCAATCTCAGGCATTAATTTTTTAGCTAAATTATTTGCCGTCATTGTTCCTGCGGTACCACCACCAACGATAAGAATCTTCTTCATATCTCTCTCCTTATAATTTATAAGAAATATTGTAACGAAGAGAGACAAGGCAAAGATAAGTTATTCATAAGATTTTAATAAGGTTTAAAAGAAATCTTAGGGAAGGTTTATTCTATATCCTAAACCTTTAAGGTTTTCAAAGAGTTCATTATATAATTTTTTGCGTAAGCCTACAATGATCATACGTATTGCATCAGGCGTTGCTTGTTCTTCCCATATATTTTGTTCTATTACTTCCAAAGATATAAAACCATGTCTATTTTTTAAAAATAGTTCTAATAAAAGTAATTCTTTTTTTGTTAGTTTTACTAATTTCGACTCTAAATAAAGCATCTTTTTTAAAGAATCATATTCAAATTCTCTTCCTAAATCTATTTTTTCTTCAATTAAAGTACTATCTGGCATGTGAGATGATATTGCAAAGAGTAACTCATCTATATCAATAGGTTTTTTTAAATAAAAATGAACTCCAGAATCTACTGCCCGATTTAAGTAAGGAACAGTATTAAATGCTGTCATTGTTATTCTCATTGTTTCAGGAGATAGAGAAGCTACTTTTTTTAAAAAAGTTAAACCATCAACTTGCGGCATTTGTATATCGGCTAAAACTATATCGGTTTTATTTATATTAAACTTATCAAGAGCTTCTAATGCATCAGAAGCAGTATAAACTTCTTTAAAATAAATACTGAGTACTCTTTTTAGCCATTTTAAAGTGCTTTCATCGTCTTCTACTATTAAAATAGTATGTGATTGTAAACGAGAGTATATTGTCTCCATATTAGTCTTTCCCCTTTGGAAGAAGCATAGTAAATTTTGTACCTTTATTTTGATTATTTACAGTGAGTCTTCCTTTCATATGATGTTCAATAATAACTTTAGACATATAAAGTCCAATGCCACTTCCTTTTTCTCTAGTAGTAAAATAAGGATCAAATATTTTTTCTAAATATTGTTCTTCTATTCCACCACCATTATCTAAAATAGTTACTTCTGTTACCGTATCTAAAGGGCTTATATTAATTAATATATACCCTTTGTTTTCTTTTTTATTTATAATTGCCATCATTGCATTATGAACCATATTCATAATAACCTGTCTAAATTCATTTGGGAAACCTAAAATATCTAAATCAGTATTTTCCTTTACACTTATCTCTACATTTATATTATTTAGTTTTAGTTGTACATCAATAAGTCTTACTGCATCATTGACGTTTTTTAAAAGATCAAAAGATTCTTTTTGTTTTGAGATTCTAAAAAAGTTTGAGAAGTCATCAATAGTTTGAGACATATAATTGACTTTTTCCATAATCTCTAATTCTATTTCACATAGTAGTTCTTTATTAATTTGTTGATTATTAGAAATATGTCGTAAGCCTTGAACTATAATACCTAGGCCATTTAAGGGTTGTCTCCATTGATGAGCTATAGAATCAATCATTTCTCCCATTGCAGCAAGTCTGGATTGATGACACATTATTTCATATTGTTCAGTACGTTTTGCAACTTGAAGTTCTACTTGTCTTTTTAAGTCTTCTTGGTATTTTATATCATCAGTAATATCAGAAGTTATCATGACAATTGTATCCGTGACCTTTACATAACTAAGTGACATACTAGCATTCATATGTTCCCCAGATTTAGAAACACATACTTTTCTAAAGTTAACAACGCTTCCTTCTTTAATAGCTTTTTCAACAGCAGTTTCTGAAGGTTTTTTATACTCTTCTGAAGATAATGAGATACATGATTCTTTATATAACTCTTCCATTGAATAACCCATCATTTTTTGAAAGAAATTATTAGCGTATAAAAACATACCATTTCTATCTAAGATAGAGATTCCATTTGCTGCTAAATCAAAGACAGCTTGTAATTCTTCTTTTTTAGAGACTAGATCATGCATGCTTTTTTTTAATTCATTTTCAATACTAGAGTATTTTGTAATATCAAAAAAATATAATGCTTTACTTTTACTATTAGGTACTTGTTGAAGGTTAACTTCAAAAATTACATTGTTCAAAGAAATATTCACTGTTTTGATTTTTTTATTTAGTAATGATTTTAATAATAAATAGATGTCTTTTTTAAAAAGGCTATTAAGTTTTAGATTTTTTGAATTTATATTAAATAATCCAAGTTGCTTCCCACAACTCTCGATAATTCTTTCATTGTTATCAATTAATAAAATAACAGTTTTGGGGATTTCATTTAAATTTGAGAGTTCTGAATCTCTAAATATCATGTATACTCCATGCTTATATAAATAAAAAATAACTATATCATACATTCATAAGGTTAACATAAAGAAATTTATTTTTAAAACAATGTTATTTGAATTTTTTTATTACAAAAGTTTTATATTATAGAAATTTTTATGCTTTCGTTATTCTTTGATTGTACTTTTACTTAAAAAGTTGATAGAAGGTCAAACAATATGAAACGTAGTAAAATTTATATTTTTATATTAATAATTTTTTTTCTTCTGTATATTTCTACAACATATTTTATTTACATAGAAAATAAAACTAACTTAATCCAAAATACAAAACAAAACTATCAACTTTTTATGAATTTAATTGCATCCTTGATTTTCCTTATCTTAGGGTTTGGAACAATAATATTTATGACAATTATACCGAAGAAACTTTTTGAAAAACAACTATTACTTGGACATTTTACTAATAGTCCAACATTGGGTGTTCTATTAACAGACAAAGATAGAAAAATCATATTCATAAATAAAGTTTTTGAAAAGATTTTTGATTTAAAGAGTAAAGATTCTTATGGAAAATCTTTGGATTCTATTATGACTAATTTAGAGTGTATTGATGGACGAAGACAAATATCTTATTTTTCGAATAAAAAAGAGGATTTGCTTTTTATGAAATCTAATTCTTCAAAAAAAGATGAAAAGGTTTATATGGTTCAAGTTACTCCTTTACTTAATAAATATCAAAAAGAATTGGAAGGTTCAATTGTAACTGTAAATGATATAACTCATGAAAAGAATCTTAAGAAAAAAGAGATTGAAGCAGAGCAAATATTAATTCAAAATAGCAAAATAGCCGCATTAGAGGATATGATAAACACTTTATCTTATCAGCTTAACAAACCTTTTAGTACTTTACTTATGTTAATTAGTAATATTGAAGAGACTATATCAAAAGAGAATCTACTAAAAGCAAATAACTATTTATTAAGGTCAAGAAAGACAATTGAACAAATGAAGGAAACTATTAATGTTTTCCAAAACTTCCATGAAGAGGATTTAAAAAAGACAAAACTTAATTTAATAGAAGCAATAGATGAAATAATTTTAATAAGTTACCCTCAGATGGTTATCAATGGAATAGATTTAGAGTTTATTTATGATAAAAATAATGATTATATTTGTGAAAATTATCATTCATATATAAAGCAAGTTTTAATTAATCTAATTGGAAATGCAAAAGATGAGCTTTCTCATGTTTTAAAAGAAAAACAATATTATAAAGCATCTATAAAAATTTTTCTAACAAAAAAGAATGATAAGCTTTACATTATTGTTGAGGATAATGGGAGAGGGATATCAAAAGAAAATAAAGGAAAAGTTTTTGAACCATTTTTTTCAACAAAAGCAGAAGGAAGACTAGGAGTAGGCCTTTTCCTTTGCAAACTTTTAGTTGAAACTAAAATGAATGGAAAATTTATTCTTGATAATATAAGTAATCCAACAATATTTGTAATTGAGATCAATGTTTTAGATGTAAAAAATACTCTCTGAATTTATACAATATATTCAAGGCATCGGATATGAATTACAATAAAATAGAAAAATTTCAAAAAATTATACTTATTTTATACTCTTGTCATAAAATTCCATAGAGAAAGAATAAAAAAATCATCTATTAGTATTAATTTAAGGACGATATAAGATGCTATCACTTCTCCTTCAAAAAACTTATATCGTCTTTAGCTAAGTATTATAAAAAGTTTTAACAATTAAATTTAAGTACTAAGTCTAAAAAGGAAAATGTATGAAAGGTTTGATGGTTGCACAATCTAGAATGCTTTCAAATTATGACATAGAATTTATTTCTAAAAAAATTGGTAAATAACTTTTTGTCAAATTTACTATAACACTGATATTAACTCTTCTTATTACAGTTATATAATATAATGAATAAAAAAATTTATGTTTTTTTTATTCTTGGATAGTATACTAACATGCAAGTAAATTTAAATGGAAAGTAGTATAGTTTTATGAAAACTTTAAAACGACCCAAAATTATCTTTTTAATTATTGTCTGTATGGTAACAATACTGTATGTTGGATTGGTTATTTTTAATTATAGTACTAATAAATCTATGATGGAAGAATTGACAAAAAACAATCAAGTTAATATGGTTGAAGGATATAAGAAAAAAATAGATGAATGGTTACTGGCTAAAAAAAGATTGATAAGAACTACAGCTAAATTTATATCTAATATGTCATCTTCTAAAGACTTTACAGAAATTCAATCACAGCTAGCCTATGTAAATCGTGCAGGTGATTTTCGGAGTGTATACGTAGGATATGAAAATGATGATTTTATTTCAGGTATTAACTGGAAAGGATCAGAAGATTATTTTGCGAGTAAAAGGCCATGGTACACAGTAACAAAACAAGCTAATGATATGATAGTGACTACCCCATATATAGATTCAGATATTCAGGATGATGTAATTTCTATTGCTGTTCCTATCCTAAGAGATGAAAAATTTATTGGTGTATTATCAAGTGATTTGATTTTAGATGTGATTGCAAAAGATATTCTAACAATAAATTTACCAGTAGATGGTTTTGCATTTTTATTAAATAAACGAGGTAATATCCTTGTTAGTCCAGAAGGCTTTAGTCGGGATAGTTGTGCAGGATGTGAACCTGCTATTAATGCTATCTTAGAGAAAAAAGATGATTCAAAAACTCTTTCTTACTCTTACGAAGGTAAAACGTACCTTTTAACCTATGAGTTTTTAGAAAACACAGATTGGATATTTGCAACGGTATTAGATGAAGAAGATATTTTTAAAGAATTAACCCAGAAGCTTTTTATCAATGTTTTAATGGCATTAGGATTGGCTTTATTAGGCTTTATAATGTTCTTTATCTCAATGTTAATGTCAAAGATGATGTTTAAACATCGACACCTTTTAGACTCTTTTGCCTATCATGGAATTCAAGCTTTAGCAATGATTAATATTAATGGCAATAGCGTTTTTATGAATACATCGTATAAAAAATTATTTGGCTTAAATCATATAAAAAATGAAACAAAAATTGATGATATCCCCCATATATTTTCAAATACTTCTTTAGATGTTTCTAAAAAAATAATGATCTTAGTAGATAATGTTTTATCTCAAAAAGTGGCACAAAATTCAGAGACTTTCTTTAATGATAAACATACATTAAGTTGGCGTGTTCAAGTAAGTGGGATTTTTGATGCAGAGCATACCTTTGAAGGTGCAATGATTACAGTAAGTGATATTAGTCATGAATATTTCCTTGAAAAAAGAGAACAAGAACATGAACGGATTATGATCCAACATGGGAAAATGGCTGCTTTAGGAGAAATGGTTGGTGCCATAACCCACCAATGGAGACAACCTTTAGCTGCATTATTAGTCATGATGGGAAATATGAAATATCAAGTTGCTGACAAAATGATTAGTGAAGAAAGATTAATCAGTAATTTTGAAAAGGCCTCTGAGATAATTCGTTTTATGGAAGAGACATTACAATCCTTTAAAGAGTTTTACAAAATTAATGCTAATAAAGAGTGTTTTGACGTTGCAGATACAGTTCAAGAAGTTGTCAATATTATGGATCCAATGGCAAGAGTCAATAATATTGATTTAAAATTCAACTATGAATATGATCAAGATTACCGTTTGTTCTCTCACTCAAATCATCTTAAGCAAGTTATTGTAAATCTAATTTCTAATGCAAAAGATGCCATTATTGAAAGTAGAGAGGATCAAGATAAACAAGGTCATATATTGATTAATTTAGAAAAGACATCCCATTATTTATTAACAATAGAAGATGATGGTTGTGGAATTAATAGCTCGTTTAAAGAAAAATTGTTTCAACCGTTACAAACAACAAAAGGAACAAAAGGAACTGGAAACGGCTTGTACTTTTGTAGATTATTAATTGATAAAAAACTAGAAGGAGAAATCAGAATATCGTCTTATAGTAATCCGACACGTTTTGAAATTTTACTACCTTTTAAGGAGGCTAATTATGGAAAAGAGTGTTCTTAAACGACTAGCTCCCGTTAATGTATTAGTTGTAGAAGATGATGAACTTCTATGTGAAGAAATCGTGAATGCACTAATCCCCTATTGTAAGAATGTTATTTCAGCTGCTGATGGGAAAGAGGGCTTAGAACTTTTCTATAAAGGGGAGGTCGATGTTTTAGTTACTGATATTCACTTACCAAAGATGAATGGACTCAAAATGGTAGAAAACATTCGTACGGTGAACCAAAACTTACCTGTTATTGTTCTTACTGCATATGATACTTCAGACAATATAGGTAAGTCCATAGATATGGAAGTTATCTCTTTTTTACATAAGCCTTTTGATATTGAACAACTTTATAATGCATTATTGATGGCTTCAGGAAAATTATCTACTAGCAATCATCTTTTAACATTAGATCATGATTTTATTTATGATTATAGAAATAAAGTCTTGATGAAAAATAGAGAAATTATCCATTTTACAAGGCTGTCTCTTATACACATCTGACGCTGCCGACGAAGAGGATAGTGTAG
>OJIJ01000113.1_pt1 | contig 12563 bp, 12 predicted proteins | sample 1595891 | NCBI WGS metagenome assembly OJIJ01 (sample SAMN05416853, study PRJEB24817) | seawater metagenome | isolation source: Sea water | place: Canada:Atlantic | collected 2013-11 | reverse complement strand
TGGTCTCGTGGGCTCGGAGATGTGTATAAGAGACAGAATTAATTATAATAAAAATATATATTTAACTTCTTTATAGTTTTTTATTGATAATATTCTATATGTATAAAATTTCTGTAGATAAAGTACTCTTCAAAGATATCCAATTTAAAAAAATTCATATTCTTGAAAAAGAGACTTCAAAGTACTGGCAAAAAGAGTTACTAGAGCCAAAAATCATCAATGACAAAATTAAATATAGTATTAAACAAGTTGATAAATTGATTATTACAAATGGTTTAGGAGAAGAAAAACCTCAGTTGACTATAGAATGTGAAAAAGTGGATTATTCTAATAAAAAAGATATATTTGAGTTTCATTTAGGAAAAATATTAGAACAAAGAAATACTGACTTAGCTGATAACTATAAAGATACTCTTATTGAAGAACTATTAAGAGAGAAGGCACAACTTGAAGATACAATGAATCGTGATCATTTAACGGGTGTATACAATAGAAGAAAGATGGAAAATGATTTAGATATGTTTGTAAATCAAAATAATTCATCAATATTAAGTGCAATATTTGTTGATGCAGATAGATTTAAAGGTATTAACGATAATTTTGGTCATGATGCAGGAGATAGAACACTTGTATATCTTGGTCAAAAGCTACAAAAACATGCAAAAATTCTAAACGGTGAAGTATATAGATATGGTGGAGAAGAGTTTATTATTCTTAGTTTTGTTCCAAAAAGTGAAATTCTTGATAAATTAGATGAATTAAGAAAAGATATTAAATCCCATAAAATTTATCATAGTACTAAAGACATTTCAATTTCTGTGAGTATGGGTGTTTCTTTTTATATTGAATGTTCTTCAAAAGACGAAATGATTAAAAAAGCAGATGCAGGTGTTTATAAAGCTAAAAATAATGGACGAGATAGAATAGAATTCGGATAATCTATAGAGCCTAGACTCTATAGATTAAGAATTACTTACCAATTTGGTTAGCGATTGCTTCTATTGCAGCATCATCTAATGAAGCAGCTTGACCTTTCATAAGACCTTTCATTGCTCCACCATAAGAACCATCTTTGTAACCTTTCATTGAAGCAATGATTTCAGCTTTTGTCATATCTTTGATAATTTTAGATTTACCTAAAGCAGCTTTTTCACCATTAGCACCATGACAACCAACACATTTTTGGTAAGGGTTAGCGAATGCAACACATGCTAAGATTGAAGTAAGAAGTAATATTTTTTTCATTTTGTTTCCTTTGATATTTTATATTAGAAGTATAATAAAAAAAAATGGTAAAAAAATAGATTTAGGTCAAGAAATTGAGGTTTTTTTGGTTTTTTATACAGTACTTTTTAAAGTACTGTATAAAATTAGTTTGAAGTGTCTAATAATTCGTTTTTTAGTTCTTCTTTATTAATTTTATTTTTATCACTTGGAACTAGAGGAAGTGACTTTTTGTAGATGATTTTATTTGGAATCATATATGAAGCAAGATGTTTTTTAAGTTCAAAAGTAATCTCTTTTGGAGCAAGTTCACTTCTTGCAGAGTATACTAATACAATCTCTTCTTCGATTTCTTCATTATCTATAGAAAATACTGCACATTGATCAATTAAAGGTAAGTTCTTAGCTACAACTGATTCTATTTCTAAAGGACTTACTCTAAATCCTCTTGTTTTAATCATATTATCTTGTCTAGATACAAAGTAGAAATAACCTTCTTCATCTTTATATACATAATCTCCTGTAGCAATTACAATTTCATCTGTAAGTTGTCCTTCTAAATCAATTACATTCTTAAGAATTTGAATTGATTTGAATCGTTGGGCTGTTTCAACAGGAGCATTCCAGAAACCTTTATAAATATATCCACCTCTATGAATTAACTCTCCAACTTCTCTTGGTGCGCATTCATTACCTTCTTCATTGATAACATATAATTCAACATCAGGAATAGCTTTACCAATAGAATCAGGTCTAATCCAAATTTGTGATGGTTCTAAATATGTTGATCTAAATGCTTCTGTTAATCCATGCATAGAATAAAACTTTGCATCAGGGAAGAATTTATCTAGGTCAGTTAACATCTTAGCTGTTACGTTTCCACCTGATGATGTAAGTACTCTAACTTTTGAAAGTAATTCTACACTTGGTAGTCTGTGTTCATCTTCATCAAACATTGAAGCAATATTAATAGGCATTAATGGAACTACTGTAATTTCATCATTAATTAAGTGATTAAAGAAATCTCCTGCAAGGATAAATCTATGAAGCGCTATTGTTGCTCTTTTATATAATGTACAAAATATTTGGTTTAATCCATAATCAAGATTGAAAATTAGAGTTCCTGAAATTACATCATCTTCTTTTAAATCTAAATACTGAGATACAACCCTTGCTGAATCAATTAAATTTCTATGTGAAATTACAATACCTTTTGGCTCTCCTGTAATTCCAAATGAATATGTAATTACTGCATTATCATGTCCATTTACATCATGAGAAAATGGTTTATTATAGTATTTGTAGATTTCTTCAAAAGATGGAATATCTTTATGTGTTGTTTCATAAGAGATTACTTGACCATTAAAATCAATCTCTGCAATACTTTCAAGTTTTAGTTTATCTGTAATAATACATTTGATATCACAGTCTTTGATAATATATTCTACTTGTTCAGCTTTAAGTAGCTTTGTAAGTGGTACTAGTACATAATCAGTAGATAATATAGCCAGTATTGCTATTACTTGATCAAGTCCTTTATTTGAATAAATACCAATTCTCGAACCTTTTGGTAAATTCAATTCTTTTAAATAAAAGGCTACTTGATTAACTTTTGCTAAAAGTTCTGAATATGTAATGCTTTTTTCATTATATTTAATAGCTACTTTTTGTGAGTGTGAAACTGCAGCTTCTTCAATTAGTGTTCTAATACAATTTATAGACATTTTATTTCCTTTTACTTTTCTATTTTTTCTGGATTCATACCAAGAGTCCAAATGTCGTAATTACTATCCATTACGATTGTTGGATTATGTTCTGAACTTAATATTTTTTTATAGAAGAATGAAATAATATCTTCAATTTCTTCTTGTTTTAAAACTTTTGATATTCCACCAGTGAATACTAATGAGTTTAAAGCATTTAGTTTTAAATTTACGTAAGCTTTTCTATAAGTTGATACTTTACAAAGTACTAGGAATATAGCAAGTTGCATAAGTACTCTTGTTGCTTTTTCACCTGATTCATCAAAAATATTTTCAGTAACTTTTAGGTGAGCTAATAATTCATAAACAAATTCATTGTTTTTTGCTGCAAATATTAAAGATTCTTTTGATTTAAAAACACCAAGTTTTTTAAATACTAATCTATCATATTCATTTTCAGTAACCATATTTTCATCAACTAAATCTTTTGAATAGTGAATATCAGTTGTTGCTCCTCCAATATCAATTAAAATATATGGATCAACAACTTTAAATTTCGTATTAATTAAAGGCAAAGTTTTATTTACAATATATGGCGTAGAGTAAATCTGATTTGAAGTAATATCATATAGGTGTTTGATATCTTCCTTACCCATAATATCCGCTTGATATAGGTTTGTTAAATACTCTTTTAAATTTTCTTCTTCAACATGAAGTTTATTTGTAATGATGTTTGGTAGTGTTACAAGATTTTCAATATTTTTACTTAAGTAAGGAATGTCTTTTTGGCTTCCTACATAAACAATGTTTGAATAATTTACTTTTTCTAAATAATCAAAAAGTGTTTGATCAAAAATATTTGAAACAGAATCAATACCACCTACGACTATTATCACATCAATTAAGTCACTAGGAACCGAAGTCTTTTCTATCTCTTTTAATAAAACAGTATCAATAATATTAATCCCTGAATTAAAAGCAATATTTGTTGCATATTTAAGAGAAAAAGAGTTTGTAATACCAATGATAAGCGTACTTAATCCACCATTTGCAGAAGAACATACATGAACATCATCTTTGTGGTAGTTATGAATAATCTCTCCACATTTGTAAGTTAAGTCATCAAATATATCTTTATTAAAGTCTCTAAAGTGTTGTTGCACACCATGAACTGTACAAACTTTAAAGTATGTACTTCCTACGTCTATTAGTAGTTTGTCATTTATTTTACTCATTGCATAATTCCTATATCATGAATAATATCATTTACAATAGATGTTGTATCTTTTGTAAGGTCACATTGTTTTCTTTCATATTCGAAACATCTATCAGGAATTGGAACTTTTCCTTTTTTGATTATTCTAATATTTTTCTTAGCATCTCTAATTGTAATCATTTCATTGTTGTTAATAATATGTGGTGAGAATGGCACATCTATAGTTCCATTTTTAATACTATTAAATACTTTTCTCCAAAGAGTATCTGCACTATCATTGAACACAGCTTCCATAATAGCCATTACTTCAGCAGTTAAAATTTCTTCTTCTTCTGCATCTACAACATTTGGAAGACCATTTAAAATTCTAAGTGTATATTGTGTATTTGCAACTGTTTCAGCATTTGCTTCTTTAGTTGGAATTCCTGATGCTTCTTGATTTGTTTTCGTAATAATCTTATCCGCACCAACCATCGAAGCTATAACTGTACTCATATTGATTAGCTGAGATGCAAAGTTTGGATCCATAGGGAAAGCACCCATCCATTGGTGATATACAAGGTGAATTGCAGCATCATCTACACCAATTTGATTTGAGTAGTATTTTGCTAGTTTTCTAATAACTGCACCCATTACAATATCTTGGTTCATAGAACCTGTTTGTGAAAATGAAACAGAGAATGATTTAACACCTTCTTCAAGTGAAAGTAACATCTCAAGAAGTTGAATTACAATAGTAATACATGGTGGTACAAGTGTAGCTGTTAGTGGTCCAAATGATTCTCTATTGATTGGTTCATTTAGTTTAGAGTAGTTTGCACAAACTCTTTCTACGTATTTCCAGTATAAAAATGCTTTATCAAGTGGAAAGTTTTTTGAATATGGAAGAAGATAAGTAATTGGCCCACCTTCAATTTCAAAAATTCCAGATGCAATAGCTGTTTCAATAAGAAGTCTAGCATCAGGTGTTCCATGACGAAGAGATACAGGTTTATTAAAGTGCGTTATCATTTTTCTAGTTGTTCTGTATCCGTGATTTACCAATGGATAACCATTTAGCATATCTACATCATTTTCTTCACTTAGTCTAAGCATTTTCTTAGCAGTTGCATAGTCATTTAATCTTGTATTTGAATCAATAGTACATGGTAATACATCAACATTTGCATCTACGAAAAATTCGTATAGAGCATACATCTTGTTGTATGTAGGAAAACCACCTCTTGGTTGTACTAACATTTTATTTGCATTTTTAAAATTATGTGAAATAAATAGGTCTTTAGAAGCATTTTTTACAAACTCTTCAACCTCTGCAAAATCAAAGTTATCTACATATTCATTGTTAAGAATTATGTTTCGTTCTTCTTGCAATAAACTCATTGACTATTTCTCTCTTTCATAAACTCTTCAAGTGCATCAAGACCAGTATTTAAATCCACTTGATGGAATACTAAATCAAATCCATAGTTTTTAAATCGTGGAACAATATCGTCTGCACTACCAGTTCCAACAACTAAGTTTCCACCAATCATAAATACTACATCATCTAAAAGATTTCCATATTTTGATTTTAAGATTTTTACTTCTCGACACCAACCTTCTGCCTCACCGTTGAGTGATGAGATTAATAATATGTCTGCATTTGTCTCTACAACCGCATCAACAAATTCTTCAAGATATGTATTAACACCTAAGTTAAATACCTCAAATCCTCTTGCTTGCAGTGAAAGATCAATAAGTCGGTTTGCTACAACGTGTATATCGTTACCTACTACGCCAGTTACTACTTTCATTTAATTACCTATTAGTTTTAATTGTTTTATTAAGGGCAAATAGTCTAGCTAAAATTTGGTTAGAGGTTTATTAGGAGGGTAAAAAGTGGGTTTTTTTGATAAAGCCTCTACCTTACGTCGTTGTAAAGAGTAGAAACTTTATTGATAATTTTAAAGTGAGTCGTTAATAATGTTAACAATTGTCTCTTGTACTGCTTGTGCAGAATCTGTTAAATCTGGATTTAAGTCATCTACTAACTGAACTATTGAGTTTAAAGCAATAGTAGTTTGTCCTTTATCATCATATACAGATATTTTACAAGGCATAATACAAGACAATGAAATATCATATGATAAAATTTCATTTGCAATTATTGGACTACAAATATCTAAAATTTTACACTCAGTTTTGAAATCTATCCCTTTTTCTCTCATCTTTTCGGGAGGATTATGAATATGTTGTAAACCAAAACCATAGTTTGGCAATACTTTTTGTATATCTTCAACTGCTTGATCTACACTTTTATTTGTTTCAAATGTCTGTTTCAATTTAGTTTCCTATAATAAATTAATTTTACTGATTCTATTATTACAGCTCTTAAAATGTGGTTAATATTTTGATAACTGTGATTTAGCTCTTATTTTGTCTTCTAAATGTTTTTGTGTTCTATTAATTGCATAGTCTATTAGTTTTAAGTCCTCGATATTATTACATATATCTCTTGCTTTAATATAGTAATCTTTTGCATTTTTTAATTGATTGTTTGATTCATATGTGAGTGCTAGATTATAAAAAACTTCATAACTATTGTAATTTAGTTTTTCATTTAGTTTATGTAGTCTTCTTTGAGATATATCTATATTCCCATTATCTAATAGTTCAACAATATCTTCAAAGTCATTTCTATATTTTTGTTTATATAAAGCATTGTTTTCATCAAGTTTTTCAATAATAGTTATATTTTGGAAAATATAGTGTGGTGATATATCTTTTACAAGCTCATCTGCAATCTCTCGTGATAATTGGGAATTTATTCGGTATTCATCTCTATCTATATTTAAATGACCATAATAATATGGATAATAGTGATGTCTGTTATTAAAGCATTTATCTATTCTATTTGATTTTGCATATATTTTTGAAAAGATGATTCTTTCATTGCTATTTAGTACTTGAATTTTGGTTTTTACTTTATAGTCTCTTTTTTCACAAGGTATTTTTCTTGTTCTATATTTTCTGCACTTGTTAGTCTTTTTACCATCTTTGTATTTATATTCCCAGCATCTTGAATAGTCGGTATCTGTATTATAATAGATATCATAATAAACAGATGATTCTAATACTTCTCCTGTAACAATAGCATCAATATTTTCATATCTATGTTGAAGATTAAATACCCTTTCTCCATCAACTGTCATATTAACTAGTTTTTCTTCTAGATAATTAGCTTGATTGATTCTGTCATTTTCAAAATCTTCAAGAATTATATTATATATTTTTTTGTCATGCATAAGTGATGGTTGCAGAGATTTTACTGTTAGGTGTTTTGATGTACAAGCTGAAAAAAGAAGGCTTGCAATCATAAAAAATATAATCTTAAAAAAGTAGTTCATTATTTATCCTTGTCTGATTATAGTGTTTTACTATTTATTTGTAGAAAAAAAGTGAGAGATAAGAGTATATTAATTATATTTTGAGATAATAAGAACAATAAACTAGAAGGATAAACTTATGGATTTTTTTACTGCTGATATCTGTGATGAACACCCAGATAAAACTCATGTACTAGATAATGAATTTACAAACTATGGCGCAAAAGAAAAGTTATGTGGAACAGTTGTTACTGTAAAGCTTGATAGAAATAATAGTGAACTAATAAAAGTATTAAGAGATGAAGATGGTACTGGTAAAATTGTTGTTGTAGATGTAGAAGATGAGTATTTTGCTGTTGTAGGTGAAAATCTTATGAAATTTGCACATGGTAATAACTATGAAGGTATTATTGTAAATGGATATATCCGAGATACTTTCCAAATTAAAGATATTCCAGTTGCTTTGTTTGCAAGAGGGACATGTAGTAGAAAGTATATTCCAGTAACTCAAGGTCAAAGAGGACTTGAACTTTCATTTTGTGGTGTACAATTTAATGATGGTGATTATGTTTATGCTGATACCGATGGTATTATTCTTACAAAAGAGAAAATAGTATAATTTAGTTTGAGTTCTTAACATACACTTTACAATAAACTATTAATATAACACCTATGAAATTTTAACTATTGACATTGGTTTGATATCAAACTATAATATATTACTAGATAATTATGCTAAGGAACTTAATGAACTATCTAAAAAATACAATAAATTTAACTACAGGAACAGTAGAAGAAAAACGTCAAGAAATAAAAGAATATTTTTTACAGACATATGCTCTTGATGAAAGACTTTTTGATTTATTAAATGAGAAAGACTCTTTGTATGAACAGCCAAACAGTCTAAGACATCCTTTGATTTTTTATTATGGTCATACAGCTACATTTTTTATGAATAAGCTTAGTGTTTCTAATATAGTAAAAGAAAGAGTAAATAAAACCTATGAATCTGTCTTTGCCATTGGCGTTGATGAGATGTCATGGGATGATTTAAATGATGAAAACTATGTTTGGCCTACATATGAACAATCAAAAGCTTATAGAGATGATGTAAAAGAAGTAGTACTTGATCTAATCGATAATATGGAATTTACAATGCCTATAAATTGGGAGTCTCCAATGTGGATTGTTCTTATGGGAATAGAGCATGAAAATATTCATATTGAAACATCTTCTGTATTACTTAGAGAACTTGATATTAAGTTTCTAAATAATGATGAAATATTTACATATAACAATGAATCAAGTGAAAACTATCCAAAAAATGAACTGTGCACTGTAAAAGGTGGAGAAGTTTCAATTGAAAAAGATAGAAAAAATCCAATCTTTTATGGATGGGATAATGAATTTTCTTTTCATAGAGCACAAATCAAAGAATTTAAAGCTAGTAAATATTTAGTTTCAAATGGAGAATACTTAGAGTTTGTGGAAGATGGTGGATATTCTACTCTTCACTATTTTACAAAAGATGGAATCAAGTGGTTAGACTTTACTCAATCTAAGATGCCACCATTCTGGATAAAAGAAGATGGAAAATATTTTTTAAGAGAAATTAATAGAATAGTTCCTTTACCATTAAATTATCCAGTTGATATAAATGTATATGAAGCAGAAGCATTTTGTAAATATAAAAGTGAAAAGTTAGGTGTTGAGGTTAGACTTCCTAGTGAGGATGAGTATTATAGATTAAATGACTATGTAAAAGCACAAGATGCAGAAGCAAATATAGGACTGAGATATTTTAATCAAACTCCTGTAGATAAATATCAATTTGGTGACTTTTATGATGTAGTAGGAAACGTTTGGCAATGGAGTATAACTCCTACATATCCATTTGATGGATTTGAAACTCATCCTGCTTATGATGACTTTACAACTCCAACATTTGATGATAGACATGCGCTTATGAAAGGTGGTTCCTTTATATCTTTAGGGAATGAAATATTAAGAGAAGCAAGGTATGCTTTTAGAAAGCACTTCTTCCAACATGCAGGATTTAGATACGTGAAATCAGAAAACGAATATAGAAGTAAATTAAATGACAATGTATATGAAACAGATGAACAAATATCTCAATATTGTGGATTCCACTATGGAGAAGATAATTTTGGAGTTAAAAACTTCCCAAAGAATTCTGTAGATGTATTAAAACCATATTTAGATGGTATTAAAAAAGACAAAGCTATGGATTTGGGTTGTTCAGTAGGGCGAAGTACTTTTGAACTAGGAACAATTTTTGATGAGGTACTTGGAATTGATTTCTCTGCAAACTTTATCAACGTAGGTATAAAACTTAAAAAATATGAAAACCTAACTTATAAAGTTGCTACAGAAGGTGCTTTATTTGATGAAAAAACAGTATCTTTAAGAGATTTAGATTTAGAAGATACAAAAGAAAGAGTTACTTTCATGCAAGGTGATGCATGTAACTTAAAAGATATTTATACAGGATATGATTTGATTTTTTGTTCAAATCTAATTGATAGATTATACTATCCTCAAAAATTCTTAGATGATGTACCTAATAGAATAAATGATGGTGGACTTCTAGTTTTATTAAGCCCATATACTTGGCTTGAAGACTATACTCCAAAAGAAAACTGGCTAGGTGGTTACATAGAAGACAATCAAGAAGTGAAAACATTAGATACTTTAAGAAAAAATCTTGAAACTCAAGGTGACTTTGAATTAGTAGATACTTTAGATGTGCCTTTTGTAATTAAAGAGACTAATAGAAAGTTTCAGCATTCAGTTTCTCAAATGAGTATTTGGAAGAAAAAAGCTTAAGACTTTTTATTTTGTAATATAATAATAAATATACTTATTTTATTGTAAACTATTCTTATGAATAGTTTACAATTACTCTCCTCTAAAAAAGAACTCATATTTTCTTTTTTACTCTTCTCTTTTATTTTTACATTTAATATATTTTATGAATATAATAAATACTTAGATTTAGTAGAAGAAGAGCTTTATAGTGGGACATTTCAAATTGTAAATATCTATGATAAAGATGACTATTTTGTATTAAAAGTGAAAAATGATGATTTTAGTTTTTTTACTTCAGTTGATAAAAGAAGTACTTTTCAAAAGCTAGAGAACATAAACTTAGCAATAGTAACTACAAGAATAGATTTTCATTCTTTTCTAAAAGGATTTTATGCTAAAACTATTTATTATGATGTTTTACCTAAGACAAAAAGTTTTAAAAAAGATATTCAAAATAATATAAATAGTACTCATGATGATATAAAAGTAAAAGAACTGTTTAATGCACTTTTTCTGGCAATACCTATTTCAAAAGAGTACAGAGAAATATATACAAACTTTGGAATAAGCCATTTAATCGCCATCTCAGGCTTTCATCTCGCTATTTTAGCGGGAATTGTTTATTGGCTTTTATTTTTCCCCTATGCATATATACATCAAAGGTATTTTCCTTTTAGAAATAGACGTTTTGATATTCTAGTTATCACTGTATTTGTATTGCTCTTTTATTTAGTTTTAACTGATGTTGTTCCTTCTTTATTAAGAAGTTTCATCATGTTTATTTTAGGAATATATTTTTTAAGAAGAAACATAAAAGTACTATCTTTTCAAACACTATTTATAACTTTGTTATTGATAATTGCCTTATTTCCTAAATATCTATTTTCAATATCCTTATGGTTTTCTATCATTGGAGTTTTTTATATCTTTTTGTATTTACAATATTTTAAAAACCTACCAAAATTACTTAATTTCTTCTTGTTTAATTTCTGGATATTTCTAGTTTTTAATCCTATTGTTCATTTCTTTTTTTATGATACTAGTTACGAACAGTTGTTATCACCTTTTATAACACTATTTTTTACTATATTTTATCCACTGGAGTTGCTACTACATTTTGTAGGATTTGGAAATTTATTTGATGAGTATATATTATGGTTTTTAGATTATAAGATGAATACCTTCGAGGTTTTAACACCTCTGGGGTTTTTTATTATATATGTTGTTACTTCATTAGGCTCTATTTTTTATAAAAGAGCATTTGTTTTATTAAATATTTTACTTATTGTATTTAATATTTATTTGTATAGTTAAGGATTTAGATAATCTACTTTAATACAGTTTTCACACTGGTCAATTTCATCATAGTTGATTTTGGAGAGTTCAATTTCTTTAAATTGTTCTCTAATTAATGCTACTGTTTTTTCATCACCTGAATAAACAACAGACTTATTTCCAATATTTCCTAAAACTACTTTGTCAGTTTTTTTTAGAAGTTCTTGAATGTTATTATCCCAATATGATAATAGTTTTTCATTTTCTGTTAATTCTTCTGACCTATGATCCCAATCACGGCATAAATCTGGAAGTAATCCACAAGATTTCATATCATCAAAGTCTAATGTAATACCGTACAATTCCATAACATACTCCTTTTTATGAGCTATTACAATTTTATCTAATATTTAAGAAGATTATTTTTACTATTTTTAATTAGTTAATTAAGTTAAGTTAAAGTAATATTCTCAGATTAGATAAGAAAAGGAATTTCTTGAAAATAATACATTTTAGTGATACCCATTTGGGGTATAACGATTTAGACATTTTAGATGAAAACAATATAAACCAAAGAGAAGCAGACTTTTATGATGCTTTTTCTCAAGTAGTAGAACAAATTAAAAAAATAAAACCAGATTATATAATCCATACAGGAGATTTGTTTCATAGAAGCAGTCCTAGTAATAGAGCTATTACTTTTGCACTTGAACAATTTAAGATAATAGATGAACTAAATATCCCTTGTGTGATGATTGCGGGTAATCACTCAACACCTAGAACAAACTTGAGCTCTCCTATTTTAAAAATCTTTGATAACTTTAAAAACATACATACTTCATATAATCAAGAATATAAAAAAATAGAATTTGATGATGTAGTATTTCATACACTACCACATCTGTCTCTTATACACATCTCCGAGCCCACGAGACCAGAGAGGATCTCGTA
>OJIJ01000112.1_pt1 | contig 12581 bp, 13 predicted proteins | sample 1595891 | NCBI WGS metagenome assembly OJIJ01 (sample SAMN05416853, study PRJEB24817) | seawater metagenome | isolation source: Sea water | place: Canada:Atlantic | collected 2013-11 | reverse complement strand
AGTAAGTTATTAAATATAATTAAAATGTTACTTAGTTTAAATATATTCTTAAAAATACACCAAGGTAAGAAATGAAAATAACCATAGCAGGGACAGGATACGTAGGCTTGTCAAATGGAATACTATTATCTCAAAATAATGAAGTAGTAGCATTAGATATAATTCCAGAAAAAGTAGAACTATTAAATAAAAAGATATCACCAATAGAAGATAAAGAAATAAGTGAATATTTACTAAAAGATAATCTAAACTTTAGAGCAACATTAGATAAAAAAGAAGCATATACAAATGCTGATTATGTAATTATCTCTACTCCAACAGATTATGATCCAGAAACAAATTACTTTAATACAAAATCAATTGAATATGTTATAAAAGATGTACTTGAAGTAAATCCAAATGCTACTATGGTAATTAAATCAACTGTACCAGTGGGTTATACAAAAAATATAAATGAACAATTTAATACAACAAATATAATATTCTCTCCTGAATTCCTAAGAGAAGGAAAAGCATTACAAGATAATCTTTACCCTTCAAGAATAATAGTAGGTGAGAAATCAAAAAGAGCAGAAATCTTTGCAAACCTTTTAGCCCAAGGGGCAATAAAAGAAAATATAGATATTCTTTTTACAGACTCAACAGAAGCAGAAGCAGTAAAACTATTCTCAAATACATACCTGGCAATGAGAGTAGCATACTTTAATGAATTAGACTCGTACGCACAAGCTCATAACCTTGATACAAAACAAATAATCCAAGGTGTAGGATTAGATCCTAGAATAGGAACTCATTATAATAATCCATCTTTCGGATATGGTGGATACTGTTTGCCTAAAGATACAAAACAATTACTAGCAAATTATAAAGATGTACCTTCTAATATGATAGAAGCAATAGTAAATGCAAACTCAACAAGAAAAGACTTTATAGCAGATTCAATACTTTCAAAAAAACCAACAATAGTTGGAGTATATAGATTAGTAATGAAAACAGGATCTGATAACTTTAGATCTTCAGCAATACAAGGAATAATGAAAAGAATCAAAGCAAAAGGTGTAGAAGTAGTAATCTATGAACCAGCATGCCAAGATGAAGAATTTTTCCATTCAAAAGTAGTAAAAGACTTGAATGAATTTAAGAATATGTCAGATGTAATAGTAGCAAATAGATTATCAGAGAACCTATTAGATGTTCAAGATAAAGTGTTTACTCGTGATATCTTTAATTCTGATTCTTAAGGTTTATAAAGTATGAAGATATTAGTAACCGGAACAGCAGGATTTATAGGCTTTCATTTAGCAAAGAAACTACTTGAACGTGGTGATGAAGTAGTAGGACTAGATAATATAAATGACTACTATGATGTAAACTTAAAATATGCAAGATTAAATGAACTTGGAATAAATAAAGATGAAATATCAAGTAATAAACTTGTATCTTCAAAAACTTTTCCAAAACATAAGTTTATTAAAATGGATTTGGCTAATACTGATGAAATCTATGCCCTGTTTGAAAAAGAGAAGTTTGATGCAGTTTGTAATCTTGCTGCACAAGCAGGAGTTAGATACTCACTAGAAAACCCACATGCATATATAGATTCAAATGTAAAAGGATTTATGAATATACTAGAAGCTTGTAGACATAATGATGTTAATAATCTTGCTTATGCATCTTCTTCTTCTGTATATGGACTAAATAAATCACAACCATTTAAAACATCTGATCATACAGACCACCCAATTTCATTGTACGCAGCAACAAAGAAATCAAATGAGATGATGGCACATACATATTCTCATTTGTATAATATCTCAACAACAGGACTTAGATTCTTTACAGTTTATGGACCATGGGGACGTCCTGATATGGCACCAATACTGTTTGCAGATGCAATATTAAATGATAGACCAATAAAAGTATTTAATCATGGAAATATGAGTAGAGACTTTACATATGTAGGTGATATAGTAGATGGTATTGTTAAAGTAATTGATAATCCAGCAAAAGCATCAGAATCGTTTGATGCTAATAATCCAGAGCCATCAATTTCTTCTGCACCATATAGAATATATAATATAGGGAATAATGCACCTGTGCAATTATTAGATTTTATAAAAACATTAGAAAACTCAATAGGGATAGAAGCAAAGAAGAATTTTATGGATATGCAAGACGGAGATGTAGTATCTACTTATGCAGATACAAATGACTTAATCAAAGATTTTGATTATAAACCAGATACAGATTTAACTGATGGTATTAGTGAGTTTGTTTCTTGGTATAGAGAATTTTATAAAGGAAAAATAAATTGAAAAAGATATGTATAATAGGCCTAGGATATGTAGGTTTGCCTTTAGCTGCTGCCTTTGCAAAAAAATATAATGTAGTGGGGTTTGATATAAATGAACCAAGAGTAGAAGAACTAAATAATAATTTTGATAGAACTTTAGAATTAAATAAAGAAGAACTTCAAGAAGTTAAAGACAGCATCTCTTATTCTTGTAATTTAGATGATATCAAAGATGCAAATATCTATATTGTGACTGTACCTACTCCAATAGATAGTTCAAATAGACCAGATTTAACACCTTTAGTAAAATCATCACAAATGATAGGAAGAGTACTTAAAAAAGATGATATTGTTATTTATGAAAGTACAGTATATCCAGGTGTGACAGAAGAAGTATGCGTTCCCCAACTTGAATCAGAATCAGGAATGAAATTTAATAAAGATTTCTTTTGTGGATATTCACCTGAAAGAATAAATCCAGGAGATAAAGAACATACAGTTACAAAGATTTTAAAAGTAACAGCAGGATCTACTCCTGAAATTGCAATAGAAGTAGACGAATTATATAAATCAATTATAACAGCAGGAACTCATAAAGCAAGTTCAATTAAAGTAGCAGAAGCTGCAAAAGTAATAGAAAATACACAAAGAGATGTAAATATTGCTCTTATCAATGAATTAGCACTTATCTTTGATACTATGAATATAGATACAAATGATGTAATTGAAGCAGCAGCAACTAAATGGAACTTTATTAAACTAAAGCCAGGATTAGTTGGTGGACATTGTATAGGTGTAGATCCATATTATCTTACTTTTAAAGCAGAAGAGTTAGGATACAAACCAAATCTTATTTTAGGTGCTAGACAAATTAATAATGGCATGGGTAAATATATTGCTGAAAAAACAATAAAACTTATGATTAAAGAAGGAAAAAGAATTAAAGATTCTAATATTTTACTTCTTGGAGTTACTTTTAAAGAAGATTGTCCAGATTTAAGAAATACTAAAGTGACTGATATTGTAGATGAATTGAATGAATATGGAGCTAATGTAGATATTTATGACCCTTGGGTTGATTTAGAAGAAGTAAAACATCACTTTACTCATAAACTAATTGAAACAAATCCATTTGAAAATGATAAAAAATATGATTCAATTGTTGTTGCCGTTGCACATAAACAATTTATTGAATTAACTGAAAATGATTATAAATCAATTTCAGAGGGAAAAGAATTATTAATAGATATTAAAGGGATTGTTACTAATCCTGCTTGGAGATTATAAAAATGCCAAATAAAAAGAGATTTGCTCTAATAGGTGCTAGTGGATATATCGCACCAAGACATATGCAAGCTATTACAGAAACAAATAGTGAACTAGTTGCTGCATTAGATCCTTATGATGGAATTGGAATAATGGATAGTCATTTTCCTCAAGCATCTTTTTTTACTGAGTTTGAAAGATTTGATAGGTTTGTAGATAAATATCATAGAGAATCAGATAAAAGAATTGATTATATGGCAATTACAACTCCAAACTACTTACATGATGCACATATTAGATTTGCATTAAAAAGTGGATGTGATGCAATTTGTGAAAAACCATTAGTTTTAAATCCCCATAATATTGATCAGTTAAAAATCATTGAGAATGAAACAGGTAAAAAAGTAAATAATATTTTACAACTAAGACTTCATCCTTCAATAATAGCTTTAAAAGAAAAAGTAGCAAAAGAATTAGAAAAAAATCCAAATAAAATATATGATATTGATTTAACATATCTTACTTCTAGAGGTAAATGGTACTTTGTCTCGTGGAAAGGTGATGAATCTAAATCAGGAGGAATAGCTTCAAATATTGGAGTTCATTTCTATGATATGCTTTCTTGGATATTTGGTGAAGTAAAAGAAAATATTGTTCATTTAAAAACACCAGATGCAAATGCAGGAATGTTAGTACTTAAAAATGCAAATGTAAAATGGTTTTTATCTATTAACTATGATTATCTTCCTGCAGAGGTTAGAAATCAAGGCCAAACAACTTTTAGATCAATTACAGTTGAAGGTGAAGAAATAGAATTCTCAGGAGGATTCAAGGATTTACATACAAGATCTTATGAAGAAATTCTTATAGGAAATGGATTTGGTTTAGATGAAGCATATGGCTCTATAGATATTGTTTCTCAGATTAGAAATATGACACCTCTAGGATTAAAAGGTGATTATCATCCATTTGCTAAAAAGGTAAAGTAATTATGGCTAAATTCTTTTTTCATGAATCTTCATACGTAGATGATAATGTAAATATTGGGGATAATACAAAAATATGGCATTTTTCTCATATTTTAAGTGGAACTACAATTGGAACAAACTGTTCGTTTGGACAAAATTGTGTAGTAGGACCTAAAGTAAATATAGGGAATGGTGTAAAAGTACAAAATAATATATCTATTTATGAAGGTGTTGAAGTAGAAGATGATGTATTTCTTGGACCTTCAATGGTCTTTACAAATGTAATAAACCCAAGATCTTTTATTGTTCGTAAAGAAGAATTTAAAATAACATTACTTAAAAAAGGTTGTTCAATTGGTGCAAATGCTACTGTAGTATGTGGTAATACTATTGGTAAATATGCACTTGTTGGAGCAGGAACTGTTATAAATAAAGATGTAAAAGATTTTGCTCTTATGGTTGGAGTACCTTGTAAACAAATTGGATGGGTTTCAGTTGCTGGAAATAGATTGAATTTTGACGCAAATAATATTGCAATTGATTCGTTTGATAATTCTAAATATAAATTAGAAAATGAAATAGTTACTTTAATAGTAGAATAATTAAGGAATATTAGTGATAAGTATTAAAATACAATGCAAGCGAGGGACTAAATGACGAGTTGTAAAATAGATTTTGCAAAACTACAATATCAATATCAACTATATAAAATAGAGATTGATGAAGCAATACATGCTGTATTGGATAAATCAAACTATATTATGGGTGAAGAAATCTCTCAATTAGAAGAATCACTTCAAGAGTTTACAAAAGCTAAATATGCTATTTCTTGTAGTAATGGAACAGATGCTTTATTACTTGCAATGATGGCTCTTGATATTAAACCAGGTGATGAAATAATTACTACGCCTTTCACTTTTATAGCAACTGCTGAAACAATTGCATTTTTAGGTGCAATTCCAGTGTTTATAGATATTGATGAAAAAACTTATAATATAAACCCAGATTTAATTGAAGAAAAAATTACAAGTAGAACAAAGGCTATTATGCCAGTATCTCTATACGGTCAACCATCTGATATGGATGCAATTCAAATTATTGCAAATAAGCATAACTTAAAAGTAATTGTAGATGGAGCCCAAAGCTTTGGTTCAACTTCTAATAATATGACAGATTCGAGTTTAGGTGATATCTCAACAACTTCATTCTTTCCTGCGAAGCCATTAGGTTGCTTCGGTGATGGGGGAGCTGTATTTACTAATAATGAAGAACTTTCAATTAAGATGAAACAATTACGAGTTCATGGGCAGAATAAAAGATATCATCATAAATATATTGGAATGGGTGGAAGACTAGATACTATCCAAGCTGCAATATTAAATGTAAAACTAAAATATTATCCTAAAGACTTATCATTAAGACAAGAGGTTGCTAGTAAGTATACTGAAGCTTTAAAAGATAAATCTAATTTAATTTTACCATTTGTAGAGAGGAATGCTACTTCTGCTTGGGCTCAATATTCTGTTAGAGTAAAAAATAGAGATGAAGTTCAATCTTCTTTAAAAGAGCAAGGGATTCCAACGGCAGTTCATTATCCTATGCCTTTACATTTACAAGAGTGTTTTAAATATCTTGGATATAAAGAAGGTGATTTCCCTATTTCTGAAATTGTTTCAAATGAGATTATGTCTTTACCTATGAATCCTTATCTTACTGATGATGAAATTAAATATATTAGTGGAAAATTATAATGAGTAAAATATTAAATTTGATAGGACGTAATAAAGAATTATTTATAGAGGATATAAATGTTAATAATAAAGAATTAAAAGAGATCGTTTCATCTTCTTCTTTCTTAGTTATTGGAGCAGCTGGTTCAATAGGGCAAGCTGTTACAAAAGAGATATTTAAAAGAAATCCCAAAAAACTTCATGTTGTTGATATTAGTGAAAATAATATGGTTGAATTAGTCCGAGATATTAGAAGTTCTTTTGGATATATTGATGGAGATTTTCAGACCTTTGCATTAGATATTGGTTCTTTAGAATATGATACTTTTATAAAACAAGATGGTGAATATGATTATGTTTTAAACCTATCTGCATTGAAACATGTAAGAAGTGAAAAAGATCCTTTTACTTTAATGAGAATGATTGATGTTAATATTTTTAATACTGATAAAACAATAGCTCAATCAATTAAAAATGGAACAAAAAAATATTTTTGTGTTTCAACTGATAAAGCTGCTAATCCTGTGAATATGATGGGAGCAAGTAAAAGAATAATGGAAATGTTTGTAATGAGAAAATCCCAAGATATAAAAGTCTCAATGGCAAGATTTGCAAATGTAGCGTTTAGTGATGGTTCTTTATTACATGGTTTTAATCAAAGGATACAAAAACAACAACCGATTGTTGCTCCTAATGATATAAAAAGATATTTTGTTACTCCTCAAGAATCTGGTGAACTTTGTTTAATGTCTTGTATCTTTGGAGAAAATAGAGATATATTTTTTCCTAAATTAAGTGAAAATTTACATTTGATATCATTTGCAGATATTGCAGTTAAATATTTAAATGACTTAGGATATGAACCATATTTATGTAAAGATGAAAATGAAGCAAGAGAATTAATTCATACCTTACCTAAAGAAGGGAAATGGCCTTGTTTGTTTACATCAAGTGATACTACTGGTGAAAAAGATTTTGAAGAATTTTTTACAGATAATGAAGTGTTAAATATGGAAAGATTTGAAAACCTTGGTGTTATTAAAAATGAAGCACTTTTTGACAATGATAAATTAAATTCTTTTGAAAAAACTATAAAAAGTTTTAAAAATAAACTCTCTTGGAAAAAAGAAGATATTGTAAAAGAATTTTTTAAAATGATACCTGACTTTGGACATAAAGAAACAGGTAAATACTTAGATTCGAAGATGTAATATGCAAAATATAGTTAACTTTATTCAAAATACTTTTAATACAAAGGAGTTTATTCCTTTGCATGAACCAAGATTTATTGGAAATGAAAAGAAATACCTTAATGATTGTATAGATTCTACATTTGTTTCAAGTGTGGGTAAATATGTTGATCAATTTGAAAAAGAATTTGCAAAAAAAGTTGGTTCTAAATATGCTATCGCAACTGTTAATGGAACAGCCGCTTTACATATATCTTTAATTCTTGCAAACGTAAATAAAGATGATGAAGTTATTACACAACCTTTGACTTTTATTGCAACTTGTAATGCTATATCATATATAGGAGCAAAACCTGTATTTGTAGATGTTGATTTAGATACGATGGGTTTATCTCCCTCTTCTTTAGAGAGTTTCTTAGATGAGAACTGTGAACTTATTGATGAAGTTTGTATAAATAAAACTACAAATAATATAATAAAAGCTTGTATCCCTATGCATACCTTTGGACATCCTTGTAGAATTGATGAAATAAAAGATATATGTGATAAGTGGAATATTACTTTAGTTGAAGATAGTGCTGAAAGTCTTGGAAGTTTTTATAAAGAAAAACATACAGGTACTTTTGGAAAACTAGGAGCATTTTCTTTTAATGGAAATAAAATAATTACAAGTGGTGGAGGTGGTATTATTGTAACGGATGATGCGAATCTAGCTAAAAAGGCTAAACATCTAACTACAACAGCTAAAGTTCCTCATCCTTTTGAATATGTACATGATGAAATTGGATTTAACTATAGAATGCCAAATTTAAATGCTGCTTTGATTGTTGCTCAATTAGAGCAATTAGATACTTTTTGTAATAATAAAAAAGAATTAGCTTTAGAATATGAAAGTTTTTTTAAAGATATAGAAGATATAGATTTTATAAAACAACCTAAGAATTCTATTTCTAATTATTGGTTACAGGCAGTAATCCTAAAAGATTCAAAAAAAAGAGATGAATTTTTAGAGTATACAAATAAGAATGGCGTTATGACTAGACCCATTTGGAAATTGATGAATGAATTAGAGATGTTTAAAGATTCTCAATCAAGTGAATTAACTAACTCAAAATACTTAGAGCAAACAGTTGTAAATATTCCAAGTAGTGTAATATTATGAAAGAAAAAATTGTTTTAATTGGTGGTGGTGGACATTGTCATAGTGTTATTGATGTAATAGAACAAGAAAATAAATATGAAATTATTGGTATTATTGATAGAGAAGAACTTGTTGGGAAAAAAGTTTTAAGTTATGAAATAATAGCATGTGATGATGATTTGAATGAAATATTTAAAATTTGTAAAAATGCAGTAATTAGTATTGGTCAAATTCAATCAAGTGTTCTAAGAACAAAAATATTTAATAATTTAAAAGAAATTGGATTTAATTTACCAGTTATTATTTCACCTATTGCTTATGTCTCAAAATATTCTGTGATTGAAGAAGGTAGCGTTATACATCATCATGCATTAGTTAATGCAAATGCAAAGATAGGGAAAAATTGTATCATTAATACAAAAGCATTAATTGAACATGATACGATAATTGAAGACTATTGTCATATATCAACTGCTTCAGTTATAAATGGTGGGGTTACTGTTAAAAAAGGAAATTTTTATGGAAGTAATGCAACATCAAAACAAGAAATAGTTATTGATAGTTTTATAAAAGCGGGGAGTCTAGTCAAATGAGTGTATTTATAATCGCAGAAGCAGGCGTTAATCACAATGGTTCTATTGAATTAGCAAAGAAGTTAATTGATGTAGCCGTAGAATCTGGTGTTGATGCAGTTAAATTTCAAACTTTTAAAACAGAAAACTTAGTATCAAAAAATGCTCAGAAGGCAGACTATCAGAAAGAAACAACTTCGGAAAAAGAATCACAATTTGATATGATTAAAAAACTAGAATTAGATGTTAATACACATAACGATTTAATTTCATATTGTAATAGCAAGAATATTATGTTTTTATCTACACCTTTTGACCACGATAGTATTGATTTATTAAATAACTTAGGTTTAGAAATATTTAAAATCCCAAGTGGAGAAATTACAAATTTACCATATTTAAGACATATTGGTAGTTTGAATAAAGAAGTTATTCTATCAACTGGTATGGCTGATATTGGTGAAATAGAAGATGCCTTGGATATTTTAGTTTCGTCTGGAACTAAAAAAGATAACATTACTATTTTACATGCAAATACTATGTATCCAACTCCTATGGAAGATGTTAATTTAAAAGCTATGACTACAATTGGAAATACATTTGATTCTAAATATGGTTATAGTGACCATACTTTAGGTATTGAAGTTGATATTGCAGCTGTTGCAATGGGGGCTAGTTGTATAGAAAAGCATTTTACATTAGATAAAAATATGGAAGGTCCTGATCATAAAGCTAGCTTGGAACCAAGTGAATTGATTTCTATGGTAAAAGCAATTAGGAATATAGAGTTAGCTTTGGGTAGTAGTATTAAAAAATCTTCAAATAGTGAACGACCAAATATGAAAATTGCTAGAAAATCAATTGTAGCTAACTGTGAAATAAAAAAAGGCGAAATTTTATCTGAACAAAAATTAGCTATTAAGCGACCAGGTGATGGAATAAGTCCTATGCGATGGGATGAAATAATTAATTCAATAGCACAAAAAAACTATAATAAAGATGAGCTAATATGAAAAAAGTTTGTATTGTAACTGGCACTAGAGCAGAATATGGTCTTTTGTATTGGTTAATGAAAGAGATAGATTTTGACAGAGAATTAGAATTGCAGATTATAGTTACTGGGATGCATTTGAGCCCTGAATTTGGATTAACATACAAAGAGATTGAAAAAGAATTTGTAATTAATAAAAAGATAGAAATGCTATTATCTTCTGATACGCCTATTGGTATTTCTAAATCAATGGGATTAGCCCAAATTTCATTTACAGAAACTTATGAAGATTTGAAGCCTGATATTATAGTTTTATTAGGAGATAGATATGAGATTTTTTCGGCTGCCAGTACTGCTTTAATTTTAAATATACCTATTGCACATCTTCATGGTGGAGAGACTACAGAAGGTGCCTTTGATGAAGCATTAAGACATAGTATAACAAAAATGAGTCATCTTCATTTTACTGCTGTAGAAGAATATAAAAATAGAGTAATTCAATTAGGTGAAAATCCATCAAGGGTATTTAATGTAGGTGGACTAGGGATTGATAATATTAAGAAATTAAAATTATTGTCAAAAGAAGAATTTGAAGAATCAATAGATTTTAAACTGAATAAGAAAAATATGCTTGTAACTTTTCACCCTGTAACTTTAGAAAGTAGTACGGCAAAAGAGCAATTCCAAGAATTACTTAATGCTCTTGACGAATTAGAAGATACAACAATTATTTTTACAAAAGCAAATAGTGATACAGATGGAAGAATAATTAATGAAATGATAGATTCTTATGTATCTAATAATTCATTAAAGGCTATAGGTTTTATATCATTAGGACAAATCAGGTATTTATCTGCATTACAATATATTGATGCTGTTGTAGGAAATAGTTCAAGTGGATTACTTGAAGCTCCAAGTTTTAAAATTGCAACAATAAACATTGGAGATAGACAAAAAGGTAGAATAAAAGCAGAAAGTGTATTTGACTGTTTACCAATAAAAGAAAATATATACAAATCATTTATGGAAATTTATAAAAAAGAGTTTAAAAATAAATTGTTAACTTTGGAAAACCCTTATGGTAATGGTGGCGCAAGTAAAAAAATAAAAGAAGTGATAAAAAATATAAAATTAGAAAATATAATTAAAAAATCTTTTTATGATCTAAAGGATTCTCTTTGACTAACTATAAAAAAGTTTTATTAAAAACAACATCAACAATAAAAGAAGCCTTAACAGTTATAAATTCTGGAGCTATGCAAATAGCATTAGTAATTGATGATGATGAAAAATTATTAGGAACTTTAACTGACGGTGATATAAGAAGAGCTCTGATAAATGATTTTGCATTAAGTACTACTATCGAAACTATAATTTCAAAAAATCCAATAGTCTGTAATATTGAAGATACAAAAGAAAAAATATTAGAAATAGCAGTTTCTAAAAAATTATATCAGATACCTATTGTTGATAATGAAGGCAAATTAGTAGGTATAAAAGAAGTTGACGAGTTATTAAAGCCTAATACTAAACCTAATAAAGTTGTATTGATGGTTGGAGGATTAGGAAGTAGACTTAGACCTTTAACTGAAAACATTCCAAAACCAATGCTTAAAGTTGGTAATAAACCTATTCTTGAAACTATAATATCAAATTTTAAAAAATATGGTTTTACTAATATTGTACTTAGTGTAAGTTACAAAAAAGAAATCATAGAAGAATATTTTAAAGATGGATCTGATTTTGGAGTAAATATAGAATATATTTATGAAGAAAAAAGAATGGGTACTGCAGGTGCATTGAGTTTAATGAATGATATTTTAAAAGAGCCATTTTTTGTAATGAATGGAGATTTACTTACAAATATAAATTTTGAACACATGATTGATTATCACATTGAAAATCTTTCAGTTGGAACAATGGGTGTTAGAGAGTATGATTTTCAAGTTCCTTATGGTGTTGTTAATACAGATGGAATTAATATTAAAAGTATAGAAGAAAAGCCTGTACACAATTTTTTTGTTAGTGGAGGAATATATATATTAAACCCGGAAGTTTTGAGGTTTATTAGTAAAGATGTTTTTTTTGATATGCCGACACTTTTTGAGAATCTTATTGCCGAAGGAAATAAAATAATATCTTTTCCAATTAAAGAATATTGGCTTGATATTGGAAGAGTTGAAGAATATGAAAAAGCAAATGCTGAATATCATAAGGTGTTTTGATTGAATGTTTTAATTATTGGTTATGGTTCTATAGGAAAAAGACATGAATCTGTTTTAGAAGAATTTAATGAGGTTTCAAATATAGATATTGTAACAAAGCAAATTATTAATAATAAAACAACTTTTAGATGTTTAGAGGATATTCCATATTTAGAAGCTGTCTCTTATACACATCTGACGCTGCCGACGAAGAGGATAGTGTAGA
>OJIJ01000107.1_pt1 | contig 12866 bp, 17 predicted proteins | sample 1595891 | NCBI WGS metagenome assembly OJIJ01 (sample SAMN05416853, study PRJEB24817) | seawater metagenome | isolation source: Sea water | place: Canada:Atlantic | collected 2013-11 | reverse complement strand
TACACTATCCTCTTCGTCGGCAGCGTCAGATGTGTATAAGAGACAGGGATTATTCTTTAAACAAATCCTAAAACCTTTTTGTTAAACTACTTTACTTTAATTTGGAGAAATGAATGTTTACAGAAGTTATTACACCTAGATTTTTAGAAACGGATGCATTAGGGCATATAAACAATAATACATATGGAGTGTGGTTTGAAGCTGCACGAGACGAATTTTTCCGTATATTTGTTCCTGATTTAGATATAAAAAAATGGAATCTTGTTATTGCACATAGTTCTTTTGATTTTTTAAAAGAAGTATTTTTTGGAAAAGATGTAATTATTAAAACAGGTATTTCAAAAATTGGAAACTCTTCTGTTGACTTAACTCATTCTGTTTATCAAAATGGTAAGTTATGTACAATAGGAAAAGGAATAATGATTCATTATAATTTAGAGACAAAAAAATCTATGGCTATTCCTGAGCATATTAGATATGAACTTGAAAAACATATGTTTACAAGTTCTTGGCCTGCTACTTTATCTGAGTTAGAGATTATAGAAAATAGTTAAATAAAAATTTGAAAAAGGTATAAAAAATATGAATAATATAGTTTTAGTAGTAAAAATAAAAGTAAAAGAAGAGTTTGTTGAAGAAGTGTATACCTTTATGAAAGCTCTACATAAATTAACACATGAATTAGACGCTGGATGTATTCAGTATGATTTACATAAAGTAAAAGAACAAGATGGAGAATTTTGTTTTATTGAAACTTGGGAAAATCAAGAATCTTTAGATGCGCATATGGAAAAAGATCACTTTAAACACTTCATGGAATTTACTGATGGTAAAATTGAAGATATGAAAATAGATTTCTTAGAAAAGTATGCAGAGAAAAAATAGATATAATAAGAAAAAAGGTTAGCAATGATTCCTCCTGATAATAGTAGTATTATTACAACAATATCAACTCTTATAGAACTATCTGTTGCTCCTGTTTTTTTATTAGCAGGGGTTGCAGGTTTACTTAATGTTTTTATTGGAAGATTAACACGAATCATTGATAAGTTAGAAAGAATAGATAGATTAGATACTTCAAAAAGTAGAGATACAAAAGATATTCTAAAAAGAAGAGCTTTTCTAGTTATGCGTATGCAAAATACTAACTTAGCAATCTTCTTTTGTACAGCTACGGGATTAATGGTTGCTTTAGTTATTTTAACTATTTTTTTTAGTGCTTTATTATCATTTAGTGGTGAAACTTTTATTTCTATATTGTTTATTTTGGCAATGTTTTTTTTAATTATAGCTTTGCTTTTATTCTTACGAGAAATTTACTTTACTACTTCATATATAAAAACAAAGAAATTAGATACTTATTCATGAAGGTTTAATTGAATATGGAATGGTTAACAAAAACTCTTATTTCACATAGAGGTCTTCATGACGGATTTCATGTTCCAGAAAACTCTCTTTTAGCTTTTGAAGAAGCAATAAAAAAAGGTTATAGTATTGAACTTGATGTTCGTATTACAAAAGATAATCAAGTTGTAGTTTTTCATGATAAAAATTTAAATAGATTATCAAATATTAATAAAAAAATCCGACATATGACTTTTGATGAATTGAAAGAAGCAAGATTATATGGTACTGAAGAAAAAATTCCTTTACTCAAAGATGTTCTAACTTTAATTGATTGTAGAGTCCCTCTTCTAATTGATATAAAAGATTATGGAGAAGTTGGTATCTTTGAAGAACAAATTTATAATGTATTAAAAGATTATAAAGGTAAATTTGCTATTTGTTCGTTTAATCCTAGTGTTGTATCTTGGTTTAGAAAAAATCAGCCTAATGTAAAAAGAGGTTTTATTTTTGGTGATTTAGAAAAGGTTGAAATCAAATTTCATAATCTTATTTTTTTATATAGGTATTTAACATTAAAACCAGACTTCATATCTTTGGATTATAATCTACTTAGTAATTTTATAATAAATATTTGTAAATCTTTTAAAGTTCCTTTAGTTACATGGACTATCAAAACAAAAGACAATGCTTTAGAAGTGATTGATAAAGTAGATAATATTATATTTGAAGGCTTTGAACCAAAAGATTTGGCTCTAGAAAAAGATAGGTTCTAAAACTCATCTTTTTCATAGTATTTATTTACTCCGTTAAAACCTTCTAAAAAGTATAAAAAGAAAGTAATCTCTTCAACTTCTTCTTCTGATATCTTACCTTTCATGCTAGGCATAGTATCAAAGTGTCTAATTACACCAGGAAGACAGATAGTTTTTGCTTTGTCTGGATTATTTATATAGTCTTTTACAAAGTCTGTTGTTTCCATTAAATGGAATTCTATATCATCTTTACTTCCTATTTGTTGTTTTAATCTAAATGATATTTCATTTCCTGTGGGAGCTTTTAAATTTAATAGTTTGTTATCTTCTTCTATAAAATTTTTCATTAGTAGAGGAATTGGCATAGATTTAACATGACATTGACTACATTTGTTTTCAAAGATCTTTTCGCCATTTTCATAGCGTTCTTTGTCAAATTCTTCAGGAAGTGCGAAAAGCGAACTAATAAGTAAGATAATTAAAAATAGAATCTTCATGATTTCTCCTTGTGTGAAGATAAGTTTGTATGCTATTGTAATTCTACAATAGCTTCTTTACCACCATATCCATGAACTAAATCATGAGCTCTTATTATTACGGAATTTGTATTTTTAGGGATTTTCACATTAGAAATACTTCTTGTAAAAGGTTGTTCATCCACATGAGGATGATGAAGTACTCTTGTTGCTATGATTTTTTTATCAAGTGTTAATATCTCATATCTATTTGCAAAATGTTTCCATCCTGTATCTTCATGTCTAATGGTTACAAAAAAAGTGCATTTATTATATTCTGAACATATAGATTTCACTTTTATTACATCTGCTTTATTTGCATAGAGTGAAGCACTTAAAAACATACTTAGAATGATAAGTAAACGTAACATTTAAATCCTTTGAGAAATATATTAATAAATTATAATAAAAAGAGGATAATTTAAACTTAGATTTTCAATATAATATTTTTCTACAAAATAAAATGTCTTGTAAATGTCTCAATTTTTTTATAAAATAACAAACTTGCTACTTAATTTCACACTAAATTGATGAATAATAAGCTAGAATAATCAGAAATATAAATAAAGATTACATATGAGCACAGAAAAAAAAATACTTTTTTTATTGTTAGCATTGATTATTCTGATTATTACGTGTGTATTTACCCATGTAGATGACTTTAAAGTAGATGAAAATACTATTGTTAAAACATCAGTAGAATCTGATTCTCCTTCAATTCTTAGTGCAATTACAGAAAAAGTGAAATCATTTATTTCTCCTGTTGAAGAAGAAATTACTCAAGAAAAAGTAGTTCAAGAAGAAGTTCCTGTTGTTGAAAAAATAGAAGAACCTGTAAATCTTGAGAAGAAACCTGAGAATGAAGCTATTCAAGATGAAATAACAGATGAAAATAAAACACCTGAAGAAAGTGTTGTAGCTACTGAAAGTAGTGATGAAACAAATACAGAGCAATCAACACAGAAAACTGAAGATGTAGTTGTTGAAGAAGAAAAAGTAGAAGAACCTATTGTTCCACTAATTACTACAGATGAAAGATATAATAGAATTGGTGATGAAAAAAATATTGAAGATTTATCTAAAGAGGCGCAACTTCTTCAAATTAAAATGAGTGAGTTTGTAAAAGAAAATCCTATTATTTTTAAAAGAGGAAGTAACAAGATTACAAAATCTAGTAATAGGTCAATTAAATCTGTAGTAGAAGCTTTAAAAGAGTTTCCAAATATGAAAATTGAAGTTGCCGGACATACTGATTCAATTGGAGCAGCTAAGTTAAACAAAGCCATCTCAGAACAACGAGCAATAAGTGTTAAGAAACGACTTGTTTATTATGGTGTAGAACCAAGTAGAATAAAAGCAAGAGGTTATGGTGAAGATATTCCATTAGTTAAAAATAGTAAAAATGGATATTCTAAGATAAATAGAAGAGTAGAATTTAACATAGTTGAGGAATAAGAAGTGATAGAAATAGCATCTCAAATAGTAATTTGTTTAGTAATTGCAGCATTTATAGGTTTTTTAATTGGCTTTTTATTAGGCCGTGTTTTCAGTGGAGATAGAACTACAATTTTTAATAGTAATAATGCCGCTTCCTATGGAGCAGTTCAAGCAAACATATATAATAAACCTCTTATTAGAAGTTCTCCAAGACCTATGGGGAAAGATGATCTTCACGAGATTGAAGGTATTGACAGAGAATTAGAATTAAAACTTAATGAATTAGGAATTTACCACTTTGACCAAATTGCAAAATGGAATGCAAAAAATTGCCATTGGGTTGAAGAATATTTCACTTTAGAAGATAATCAAGTAAAAGAAGCAAATTGGATAGAACAAGCTCAAGGTCTATCAAAAATTTAAAGCTTTAGTTTAAGACCTTATTTTCAAAAAGATTTTTTACGCAAATATCTATCATTTCATAAACTTTATCAAAACCCTCAAACCCATCAAAAAAGTATGGGTCAGGGATATCTTTACCTTCACATCCAAAATCACCAAGTTTTAAAGGATTTTCACATCCTAACTCTTTTAAGTCTCTAACATTATTATCATCAAGTCCAATAACTAAATCAAAGTTTTTAAAATCACTTTGCTTTACAAGTTGTGCTCTTTGTAAAGAGATATCTACTTCATTTTGTAAACCTATTTTAATAGAATCTGGACATGGAGTCTCCCCTATATGCCAACTACCTGTTCCTGCACTTTCTATTGTTAAATCTAGATTGTATTCTTTTGCATATTTTTGTGCAATTCCTTCAGCAAGTGGAGATCTACAGATATTTCCTAAACATACAAAGATAATTGATTTTACTTCCATTTTTTTTCTAGTCCTATATCAATATATTTTCTAACTTTTTTAACTTCTTCTATATTCATTTCATGAGAAATTATCTCTTTAGAATCATCTCTTATCTCTTCACCCCAAGGAGTAATAATACCACTACTTTTTGCCATGTTATCATCAGCACTATTTGCAGCTAAGACATAACATTGATTTGCAACAGCAAGTGCTTTTGTCATTGTTTCATAGTGATTTTTTCTTTTTGCTCCCCACATAGATGGGTTTAAAATTAAATCTGCACCTAAAACTTTTAACCAATATTGAGGGAATCTAATTTCAAAACAAATAAGAACTGCAACTTTCATTCCATTAATATCTAAAATCTTCATATTATCAATTTCCCCACTTTGAAAATGTTCTGGTTCATTTCCTAATGGAAATAATCTATGTTTTGATTGAACGTGAATTATTTCTTTATTGTGAAAAATATAGAGAGTATTAAAAAATCCAAGTTCTTGTTTTTCAATGAATGTAATAGTAATAGTTTTATTTTTTGATAGTTTCTTTATCTTTTTAATTGCTTTTGTTGCAAATTGTGATGCTTCGTCCATTCTTTCATAACAAAATCCTGTAAGACAAAGTTCAGGAGCTAAAATAAAAGAGTTATCTTCACATGAGGTGATTAACTCTTTTATGTGTTTTAGATTTTGTTTAAAATCTTGGCTGGTCTTAGTTTGTAGTGCTACTAAGTTCATGTTTAGCCATTGCAATTAAATTGTTTAATTTCTCTTCATATAACTTTGCATTTTCTTCAATTGTTGATTCAAATCTTGTTACAAGAACTGGTGTAGTATTTGAGGCTCTAACTAATCCCCAACCTTGATTAAATATAACTCTAACCCCATCAACATCAATGATATCAACAATCTTTGGAAAATCAGCAGGTGGATCTTCAAGAAGTTTTTTTAGTTTATCAATTAATAAAAATTTCTCTTCTTCTGTTGTTTCAACTTTTATCTCTTCTGTTGAAAAAGTTTTAGGTAGTGCATCGATTTCTTTATCAATATCCATTTTGTTATAAATTAATTCAAGTAGTCTAAATGTTGCATATATAGCATCATCAAAACCAAAATATCTATCATTGAAGAAAATATGTCCAGATACTTCCGCTGCTAAGTCTGCATTCACTTCTTTTAATTTTACTTTTAAATTTGAGTGACCTGTTTTGTACATAATGGCAGTACCAGATTCATTGATTAAATCATACATAACTTGTGTACATTTAACTTCTCCAACGATTGTTGGATTATCCATAGTTTTTGCAAAAAGTATGGCCATAATATCACCTTTTACATTGTGCTTTTTAGTCAAAAATGCAATTCTATCTGCATCTCCATCATAAGCAAAACCATACTCATAATCACCTTCTAATGCTTTAATAATATCTTTTAAGTTTTTTTCATCACTTGGGTCTGGATGGTGATTTGGGAAATTTCCGTCTGGTTCACAAAATAATCCATCATAGTTTAATTCTAATTTATCTAATATAGTTGTTAGAACAGTATCTGCAACACCATTTCCACAATCAATCATAAATTTTTGAGGCATGGCTTTTAAGTGTGAGAATTCTTTTACTATATAATCAATATATAAAGATTTTACATCTATTTTATGGTTTTTATCATTGTCTTCAATAATTACATTGCTTGCAATTATTTCATCACCTAGGGCATATATATCTTCACCAAAGAAAGGTTTTTTATCTATTGTAATTTTAAAGCCATTATAGTTACTTGGGTTATGACTTCCTGTAATCATAACTGAAGCATTAGGTTGGATTGTTTTTCCCTCTATTTGGAAAGTTTGATAGTTACCAAAGTAATTTACTCCCGTTGCAACCATATCCATATTTAAAACAGTACATCCTGCCTTGTTAAATCCACTTGCAAGATAAGAGAATAGCTCAGGAGAATGAGTTCTTGCATCGTAACCAATAGCTACATATGATTCATCTTTAAATTTTTCGTAAACTTTTTGTCCTAAAAAGTATCCGATAAGTTTTACAGATTCACTATTTAATTCTTCTCCAACAATACCTCTAATATCGTACTCTCTAAAAATTGATTTATTTACCATTTTGACCCTTGTTTAATGTTCATGACTATGATTTTTGCGAATTATATCACAACTATGATTATTTTCTAGTTCTAAAAGTGCTTCTTTTTTATCTAGCCCACCTGCATATCCACCAAGCTTCCCACCTGTTTGTATTACTCTATGGCAAGGAATAATTATACTAATCATATTTTTGCCATTTGCACTTCCTACTGCTCTTGATGCATTAGGATTTTTTAAAAGTGTTGCCTCTTCTTTATAAGAAATTGTTTCAGCATAAGGAATTGCCATTAGAACTTTCCAAACACTTTGTTGAAAAGAAGTTCCTACTAGTTGTAAGGGAACTGTAAAATCCCCTCTTTTCCCTTCGAAATATTCATTCATTTCTTTTTGTAGACATTCAAAGTATTTATTATGTGCAGGTATTGCCTCTGCTTTAAAGAATTCTTGTACTCTTTGTATTTGATCTTCAAGATTTTTTTGCCCAAAGAAACTAAGTAGACATATTCCTTTATTTGTTGCTGCACAAAACATATCCCCTAGAGGTGTTTTAATAACAGTAGTAGCAATAATGTTTTTTTTAATAGCTTTGTATTCTCTCATGAAAATCCTTTAATAAGAGAGGATTTTAACATAAAGAAATTAAGATATAATATTAAATGCTAAATGATATAAATAAAAATATAAAAATCTTATATGTAGAAGATGATGATATTACTAGAGAAAATGGAATAGAGTATTTAGAAAACTATTTTGAAAAAATATATGAAGCTTGCGACGCAATAACTGCGCTTAAACTATATGAAACAGTAAGTCCTGATATTATAATTACAGATATTCAAATGCCAAAATTAAATGGATTAGAGTTTGTAAAAAGAATTAGACAAAAAGACAAAAAAGTACAAGTTATTATAATAACTGCTTTTTCGGATAAAGATTATCTATTTAAAGCAATAGAATTACAGTTAGTAAAATACTTAATAAAACCTATTAAAGAGAAAGAGCTTGAAGAAGCATTGTTCTTATGTGTAGATAGTATAGAAAATGATAGTTCAAATATTATAAAACTAGATGATAACATCCTTTTTGATATGTATAACAAAATACTTTTAATAGATGAAGAGATAGTTAAACTAAGAACAAAAGAACTTCTGCTTTTAGAATTACTACTTAAAAATAGGAATAGGTATGTGACTTATATTGAGATAGAAAATATAGTCTGGTTTGATAGTGCTATGAGTAAAGATGCTTTAAAAACTGTTATGAAAAATTTGAAATCTAAACTTCCAAAAGATTTAATATTAAACTTGTCAGGCACTGGGTATAAAATTGAATTATGATTTAACTATGATTCTATTATATGGAATAACTTTTGGAATAGTTCTTATGACTATTGTATATACATTTATTCGATATGTATATTCTAAGGAAATGATTTATATATCTTATGGTTTTATGCAGATATTTTCTTTAGTATATATCTTTTCATATAGTAAACTATTTGAAGTCTCAAATGTTTTACAGGAGTTATCTTTAGTTCTTGCAACTTTGTGTGCGGTTGTCTTTGCAATAGGCTTTTATGAAGGAAAGTTTTTTCCTAAAATTACAAATATAAAAGAGTTACTTTTTAATACTTTTCTTTTAAATGTAGTTATTCTAACAGCTTTTTATCATTACATGCTTTTTGAATATTTACCATATACAATTATTTATGCAATTTTATTCATATCCGTTATATTTAATTTAAAGCAAGGTTTTAAGCCAACTGTCATTTATGTGGTAGGTTGGTCTATTTTCTGTTTTTTACTCTTTGTGTTTGATTTTAAAGACTACTATGCACTAAAAGGATATATGGATATAGTTTTAGTCGCATTTGCCATTGAGGCAATGCTTTTTACTCTATCTGTATCATATAAATATAGTACTCTACAAGTACAATCAAAGAGTTATGAAAATATGCTTTTACAACAATCTAGATTGGCAAAAAGTGGAGAAATGATTGCAAATATTACTCATCAGTTTAGACAACCATTAAACAATATTTCATATATTTTAATAAATATGAGAAAAAGATTTCAAAAGAAGAACCTTGATGAGGTATATTTTGAAAGAAAAGTAAATCAAGCAAATGAGCAATTAGAATTTCTATCAAAAACAATTGAAGACTTTAAAGAATTTTACGACCCTACAAAAGAGAAAGAAGATTTTGAAGTAAAAGATGCAATTGAAAATTCTTTGACAATATTAAGTGCAGATTTAAAGAAAAGAAATATAGAGATTGAACTAACTTTTCATATAAACGAAAATATACAAATTTTTGGAATAAAAAATGAACTTTCACAAGTAATCTTAGCTCTTCTTTCGAATGCAAATGACGCTTTGAAGGATATAGAAAACCCATATATTAAAATAGATGTAAGTTCTAATAATGCTGAGGTAATAATTGTTGTAAAAGATAATGCAGGAGGAATAAAAAAGAAGAATCTACAAAAGATATTTGAACCATACTTTTCGACAAAAGATAAAGGGACAGGTATTGGTCTTTATTTAGTAAAATTAATTGTTGAAGAGAGTTTTGAAGGTAAGATAATTGTTGAGAATCAAGAAGAGGGAGCAGTATTTACTCTCTCTTTTGAAAAATCTATTTAATTAAATCATTCCTAGGATAGATAAATGATATCTCTTTAGTAAGTTTTATCTCTTTATCCTCTTTTGCATAAGCGATAATCTTTAACTTTAATGCACTGTCTTTTGTATCAGATAAAAATAGTTTCTTTTTAGTCTCTATAAGTAATACTGTTTTTATTCTTTTTGAAGGCTCTATTTTTTTCTCTTTAAATCTTTTTATTTTAAAGTTTTCATTATCCTCTAACTTTATATTAAAAGTGTATGTTTTTTTACTTGTATTATGAATAGTTAGAACATAATTGTTTCTTACTTGGCCATCTTCTTGAACTTTATATAAGTTTGTTGTTTTATTAACGTTTACTAAAAAATGTTCTTTTTTAGAACCAAAAAATCCTGCAAGGGCTATACATAAAACTAAACAAGCCATGTATATAATATTTCTTGTTGAAAAAACAGACTTAATATTCTTTTTTATAACGCCATTAGTACTTCCCCAAGAGATAAGTGATGGTTTTCCTAATTTTCCCATAACTGTACTACATGCATCAGAACATTCTAAACAGTTGATACATTCAACTTGTAAACCTTTTCTAATATCAATATGTGTAGGACAAACTCTTACACAAGCCTCACATGTTGTACATTCTTGATTCCCTGCCCACTGTTTAACATCAAAGATAGATTTTGCTCCATTTTCATAAATATCTCCACCCCGATTTGTATCATAAACAATTTGTTTTGTGTCATCATCATATAAAACTGATTGAATTCTAGAGTAAGGGCAAACATATGTACAGAAATTTTCTTTCATAAAAACAATATCATAAAATAAAAAAACGGCTATTGATATAATGAACATATATAAAAAGAAATGCTCTTTTGGATCTTGAATATAAATTATAAAGTCTTCTGGTGCAACAAAATATAACATGAAGTTGATTGAGATAACAACACAAAGGATTGCCCAAAGAATTAATGATATGTATTTTTTAATCTGGTTTGATGTTTTATTATAATCTATATCTTTTTGTTTATTTTTAATTCTTCTTAGGTCTAGAATAGTAGTTTCTATTAAATCTCTATAGATTACTCTAAATATAGTTTGGGGACAAGCCCATCCACACCAAACTCTTCCGAGTATTGCGGTCATTGCAAAAATACCAATAAATAAAAACATAAGTAAAAATGGCATTACATATAATTCATTCATATTGAAAACTACACCTAATAAGTGAAATTGTAGTTTGTCAAATGATAATAAAAGCATATGGTTTCCATCTATTTTTATAAATGGAATAGCAATTGTAAATATAGTTATTAAAGCATATGTAATATATCTCTTTTTTGAATAATTCATAATCTCTCCTTGATTTTGACTAGTTTATATTTTTTTGGTGTTCATTTAGTGGTATAAAAAATACTTTGATGATTTTATTGCTATTTAGATATAATTTTTCAATTTAAAAAGGATTTTTTATGATTGAATTAACAAGTTTATATATGTTTATAGCTGCCTCTTTTCTACTGTGTTTAGCCCCTGGTCCTGATAATATTTATGTTTTAACACAAGGAATGACAAAGAGTAAAAAAGCCGCAATTATTACAACGTTAGGACTAACTACAGGTCTTATTATTCATACAAGTGCTGCAGCTTTTGGTATCTCTGTAATTTTTCAAACTTCAGAAGTAGCTTTTAATATTGTAAAATACGTTGGTGCAGCATATTTAATTTATATTGCATATCAAGCTTTTAAACATAGAAATGAAGCTCTTGATTTAAGTGTGCAAAATTCTAGTAGTGAACTTAAAAAACTTTATGTAAAAGGGTTTATTATGAATATCTTAAATCCAAAAGTATCTATTTTCTTTTTAGCTTTCCTTCCTCAATTTGTAACTCCAGCAAATGGTAACATCCCTCTACAAATGGTTATATTAGGGCTTGTATTTATGATTATGACTATTGTTGTCTTCTCTTCTATTGGAATTGCAGCAAACATGTTAAGTTCAAAATTATTAGAAAAACCAAGTATTGTAAAATATATGAATATTTTAACTTCTTTTGTTCTTGTAAGTTTAGGCCTTAAATTAGCACTTTCTTCAAGATAATAAACACTTCATAACTTCTTTAATTATTAAGGAATATAATTAGGTATAAGGAAAAGGAGAAGATATGAATAAGTTAAAGATTGGTTTAATTGTTTTCTTAATTGTAAGTGTTACTTCGCTCTTTGCAGATATGAAAAGATATGAAGTAAAATCAGGTGAAATTCAATATGAAATTAGTGGTAGTGGCACGATGATAGGGGTTACTACTGAAATTTCTGGTAGCAGTTCTTTATTTTTTAAAGACTATGGAAGAATTGAGTTAAATAAAGAGAGAATTGTCCAAGAGATGATGGGTCAAAAAGAGATTTCTGAGGATATTGTAAAAATTGACGGTGACATTGTTTATAGTGTTGATTTAGAGGAAAATGTAATATATAAACAAAAAATGCCTGATGATTCAAAAGATGCTGTTTTAAAAACTAAAGGTGCAAAATCTCTTGAATCACTTGGAGGTAAAAAAATAGGAACTGAAAAAGTTGCTGGATATAACTGTGATATCTGGGAATTAAGTGGTGTTAAAATGTGTTTATATAAAGGCGTTCCTTTAAAAACTGAAACAAATACTATGGGCGTAGTTCAAAGTAAAATTGCAAAAAGCATTAAATTTAATATCTCTATTGATAACAATAAATTTAATCTTCCTGATTATCCAATTAAGTCTATGAGTGATAAGATGAAAGAAAATCAAAAACAAATGGAAGAGCAAATGAAAAATATGAGTCCTGAACAAAAGAAAATGATGCAGGATATGATGAAAAATATGGGTGGAATGTTTGGTAAATAGGATAGGAATAAAATCCTATCTTATTTGGTTTCTATCTGCTCATTGTAGTGCTTAATAGTATTTACAAAGCCATTATATAAACTGTGCTTTTGTAAGTTTGAAAAGTTTATATCAATTTTTTTATAGTCTAATTCTTTTATAGTATTGTTTTTTTTATTTGCTGTCACAACTTTCATACCATACTCTCTTGCAAGAATTCCTAATATGGAATCATCTGAAAAAGTCATAAATTCATTTTGAGATAGATCTTTTTCTATACCATTTTTTGAAAATTCTAAATACAGTGACTGTCTCTTATACACATCTGACGCTGCCGACGAAGAGGATAGTGTAGATCT
>OJIJ01000106.1_pt1 | contig 12965 bp, 13 predicted proteins | sample 1595891 | NCBI WGS metagenome assembly OJIJ01 (sample SAMN05416853, study PRJEB24817) | seawater metagenome | isolation source: Sea water | place: Canada:Atlantic | collected 2013-11 | reverse complement strand
GAGATCCTCTCTGGTCTCGTGGGCTCGGAGATGTGTATAAGAGACAGCTACAGAATTAAATGACTATTCAAATAAAGATAAAATTGATAATTGTAAAAGATTTTTCAAAACCAATAAAAATGACTATGCCTATGGTGACGAATTCTTAGGGATAAAAGTTCCTGATATTAGAAAAGTAGTTAAAAAATATTTTTTAGATATTTCTTTTGAAGATATAGAAAAATTTCTTTATTCAAAATACCATGAATACCGAATGTTTGCTCTTTTAGTTTTAGTCTATAAATATAAAACAAAGAGATTTACAAGTGATGAACAAAGAGAAGAGATTTTTAATTTTTATATTAAAAATATTAGACAAATAAACAATTGGGATTTAATAGATGTAACTTGTCCTCATATTGTAGGAGTTCATTTATTAAATAAAGATAGAACTATTCTTTATAAACTTGCAAAATCAAATGATTTATGGAAAAAAAGAATTTCTATAGTTAGTACATTTGCTTTCATAAATAATAAAGAGTATAACGATACATTAAAAATTGCAGATATTCTTCTTCATGATAAACATGATCTTATTCATAAAGCTGTAGGATGGGCAATAAGAAATGTTGGAATAAAAGATTTAGACACAATGTTAAGCTTTTTGAACCCAAGATATAAAAATATGCCAAGAACAATGTTAAGGTATTCAATAGAAAAACTTGACGAAGACTTAAGACAAAAATATCTTAAAGGACTAATTTAAATTATAATATGAAACAAGAAACATTTACAAAAATTTTCACACATAAGAAATTGTCATTTTTAGAACTTAGGTATTCAAATAATACAAAACACTATAAAGAACATATCCATGATACTTTTTCTATAGGAATAAATCTTGAAGATAAAAGTATTTATACAAATAAAGATAAGAAATATGACTTAGATATAGGAATGATTGCTATTGTAAATCCAAATGACATTCACTCTTGTAACCCAATTTTAAAAACTCCAAATCTATATTATATGATGTATTTAGATGAAAAGTGGTGTTATGGTATTCAAAAATCTATTTGTGATGAAGTTAATAACTTTAAAACATTTCCTAAAGATATTTTACATGATAAAAAACTTTACAATAAATTTAAAAATCTTTGTGAGACTATCTTTAGTGAAATTACCTATTTTGAAAAAGAAAATGAACTAATAAATTTTTTTACAGAACTTTTTAGACCATACTTAAGAGAATCTATATCTAAAATAGACGACCCAATATTTGAGAAGACAATTGAATATTTGAAACAAAACTATAAAGAAAATATTTCTCTTGAAGAATTATCTAAAGAATTTGATTTAAATCCTTTTTATATAATAAGACTTTTCAAATCTCAAATAAATATGACGCCTCATGCATATTTACTAAATTTAAAAATAAATAGAGCAAAAGAGTTTCTCCAAGAAGGTATTTCCATAGTTGACACCGCCCTAGAGTGTGGATTTACAGATCAAAGTCATTTTCACAGAAATTTTTTGAAAATAGTAGCAACAACTCCAAGAGAATATCAACTCAATTTTGTACAATAATTAATTTCTAATTTCTTTTATACTTCCTTTTTAAAGGAAACAAATGGAAATTTATTTAACAGATTTTTTAGCTCTAGCACTTGCTCACTTCGTTGCACTATTAAGTCCTGGTGCTGATTTTTTTATAATACTTACAAACTCTTCAAAATATGGAAAACTAGCAGGAATAATAACTTCTATTGGAATTGCATTTGCAAATCTATTTTATATTTTACTTGCTCTTTTTGGAGTCACATTAATAAAAGACAATGAACTTATATTTACAACCATGAAGATTTTAGGTTCTTTATATTTAATTTATATTGGATACTTATTACTATTTTCTAAAAAAAGAGAACTATTTTCTAAAAAAATCGAAAGAAAAAAGACAAAAAGAGATATCTTCAAATACTTTAGTATTGGTTTTTTATCTGCAATTCTAAATCCTAAAAATTCTATATTTTACTTTACGATGTTTTCAATTTCAATTCAAAATGATACACCATTTTATCTAGAATCTTTTTATGCAACTTGGATGTTTTTAGCTGTTTTATCTTGGGATATATTTATTGTTTATCTTGTGACAAACAATAAAAGTCGTATATTTTTAGAAAAATATTCCAACTTTATAGAAAAAATATCTGGGATAATCCTTTTTATAATAGGTAGTTTAATAATTTTCAATAGTTTTTAAAAAATTTTACTATAATCTTATATAAAAAAATAAAAGGATTATTATGGCTATTGGATTTATTGGGTTAGGTAACCTTGGAACTGCGGTTGCACAAAGATTGACAGATATGGGTGAAGAGCTAAAAATTTATAATAGAACTAAATCAAAAGTAGAACATCTTGGATATAAAATTGTAGATTCACCAAAAAAACTAATAGAAGAGTGTGATATAGTTTTTATGTGTTTATTTGAATCAGATGCAGTTGAAAATATTTTAAGTATGGAAAATGGACTTTTAAGTGCAGATTTAGAAGGAAAAAATATCATTGACCTTACTACAAATCACTTTGACCAAGTATTAACATTTCATCAAAGAATTGAAGAAAAAGGTGGAAACTATTTAGAATCACCTGTTTTTGGTAGTGTTGCACCAGCTTTACAAGGACTTGTAACTATCGTGGCTTCTGGGAGGAAAGAGATTTACGAAGAATCTAAACCATTATTAGAAAAAATAGGTAAAGAAATCTTCTATCTTAAAGAGGAAGGACAAGCTTCTAAAATGAAACTTATCAATAATCTATGCCTTGGATCATTTATGGCTACACTAGCTGAATGTACTGCTTTAGGTGAAGCTTGTGATATAGAAAAACCAAAACTTTTAGAAATACTTGGAGTGGGTGGCGGTCAATCACTTGTTTTAAAAGCAAAAACTCAAAAACTAATTGATGAAGATTTTTCTGCACATTTTTCTAATAACGCTATTTATAAAGACTTACATACTTTACAAGGTTTAGCATATAGCTTAAAACAACCACTTTATACTGCAGCTGTACCAAAAGAACTTTTTGGAAAGATGAAAAAAGATGGAAAAGGTGAAGAAGACTTCTCTTCAATTTACCAATTATTCAAAGACTAATAGTTTATGTTAAAAGGTGTTATAACTCTCCTAATATTTCAATTTATAGGAGAGTGTTTTGTAAGATTTTTTGAACTTATTGTTCCAGGACCTGTTATTGGAATGGTTCTCCTACTTTTGTTTTTAATGATTAAAAAGAAAAGTTTTGAATCTCTTGATAATGCAGTATTTCTTCACTTAAGATATTTGCCACTTCTATTTATTCCTGCTGCTATGGGAATAATTACTCAAGCTGATACTATATCTAAAGAGTTTTGGGCAATTATTATATCGCTGTTTTGTGGAACTATTATAGCTTTAGCTTTTAGTGCAAAATTTATTGATATTTTAACTATTAGAAAAGAGCGAAAAAAGGTAAAGAATAATGAACTTTGATGCAGTAGTAGAGTATATAACTACAACACCAATGACTTGGTTAATATTGACTTTATCAGCATATAAACTTGGCATTATAATTTATGAAAAGACAAATAAAAACACTCTTTTACAGCCAATTATTATTGCTTATATTTCAATTATGACTGCACTTTTAGTAAGTGGTTATTCTTATGCAAAGTATTTTGAATCTGTTGAAATAATTCATTTCTTTTTAGGACCAGCAACTGTCGCACTTGCCTTGCCTTTATACAATAATTTAAAACATATAAAAGCGATTTTTTGGCCAATAGTTTTAACACTATTTATTGCTGGAACATTTTCAATTATTGTAGCTCTTGGATTACTTTGGATTTTAGATGCACAAATAAGCACTATATTATCAATGGCTACAAAGTCAATTACCGCTCCAATTGCAATTATAACTTCTGAACAAATAGGAGCCATCCCATCACTTGCTGTTGGTTTTGTAATTATTACTGGAATTATTGGTGCATTATTTGGAAGTTTAATATTTAAAATCATGAAAATTAAACATGATACTTCGAAAGGTTTTGCATTAGGACTTATTTCTCATGGAATTGGAACTGCAAGAGCAGTTGAAATGGGAGAAAAAGCAGCTGCATTTGCCGCACTTGCTATGGGATTAAGTGGTATTGTTACAGCTATATTTTTACCTCTAGTAATAGGCTTTTTAAAGTAAAATAAGTTATTGTTTAAAAAAACAATAACTTATTTAGGAATATTAACTACATAACCTATATTTCTAATATTAACAATAAAATCCTCTTTTAAACTTTTTTTTAGTCTATATATTTCAGAAGTTATTGTACTATCTTGAACTATTTCATCTTCCCAGATATAATGTCTAAACATTTCAAAATTAACTGTCATACCACGGTTCTTCGCAAGTAACTCTATTACTTGAAGTTGCCTTCTTCTTAATTTTACAGGTGTATTATTAAATAGTAAAGTACCACTTGACAAATCAAAGCTGTAAGACTTTGATAATCTTCTATGAGTAGAAGTTATTTGTCTTGTTTTTAATAAGTTAGTAATTCTAATATTTAATTCTTTTAAATGAAACGGTTTTTTTAAATAATCATAACAACCCAAATCAAAAGCTCTTGATATATCTTCAATATTAACAATAGCCGAAATATATATTGTTGGTTTTGCTATTTTTTCTTCATGTAACCATTCAAGAAGTGATAAACCATCAATTCCAGGAACATTTATATCTAAAATTAATAAATCAAAGTCTTCTTTTTTTAAAGTTTCTTTCGCAACATTTCCATCTCTTTGACTACAAACTTGATGACCAATAGTTTTTAGATAATGAGTCATCCCATCATTTAATAATACATCATCTTCTAATAAAAAAATATTCACCTAAAACCTTTATATTTTAAATTCATAACTAAAAATAGTCTCATCTTTTGTTGAAGAAATTTTTATTTGTACATTATCTTCTTCACAAATTTCTTTTACAAGATTTAATCCCAAACCAAAACCCTTTTTATTAGAAGATTCTCTATAATATTCATTAAAAATCTTATCTGGCTCTTCTATCATCAATGATTTTGTAGAAACTGAAAAAATACAAAGTTTATCTTTTTTTTCTATATTGACTAATATTCTATTATTTTCAACACTATATTTTATTGCATTTGCCAAATTATTATCAACGATTCTTTGTAATCTAATTTCATTAAAAAATATTTCGATTAATTCATCATTATATTTTAAATCTATATCTAGCCTAACTTGAGAAGCTAAAGGTACAAAAAATTCAACTCTACTTCTAATATGGTCTACTATATTAATATTATATTTTGGATATTTTACTTGGTCTTGAGTAATTAAATAACTCAAGTCATCATAAATATTTGACATATTTTTCATTGCAGCTTCTATATGAAATAGGTATTTATTTTCTCCATATTCCATTTTATACAACTCAACGGCATTCATAATAACCGATAAAGGTGTGTTTGTTTCATGAACAGTTTGTTTAATAAAATGTTTTTGCATTTCTAAAATTTTTTTCGAATATTTTTTTTCCTCTTGTAAAGAGTATGTTTGTTTTACGTAATCATTTGAAGACTCTTCAATTAAATGAGTTAAAGCTTTAATAGTAGCTAGATGTTTAATGTTTTTTGTCTGTTTTAAATTCGATTTAAATACTTCAGTTTTTTCTTTTTCTTTTGACTCAGTTAGACTTACGACCGTTAATGTTTGATTTAAAAGTTCGTTATGTCCATTATTATGATAAAACTCTCCATAAGTAAAAAATCCACTACTATTTGCCACTCTTGCAAAAGGTTCTAATTCAAATTTTATATTATCTGGCATAAATCTTCTTCTTGCCATACAAGAATAAATATAATAACTCTGCGCATTTTTATTTATATTGGAATAATTTTCTAAAGAATCTTCTAAAATTGTTTCCACATTACCAAAAGACAATTTAACTTTATCTCCTTTTTTGAAAGAACCTGCAAAACTTATAGATCCATCATCATGACTTTCAATTGCAACTCTAGCAACTAATATTCCATTCTTTTCAATTACTAAAGGATATTCTATTCCTGAAATAGGCAAAGACTCAGCAACTTCTTTTCCTAAATATTTTTTATAAAATTCATAGGTAGTCATACCTGCTATGATATAAAGCCTTTTGCCTTCAACTTTATCAATAATATGTTCTATTCCAATTGGATTCCAATTAAATTTATAATCATTTGAAACATCTAAGACATCTGAATTTAAAGAGACCCCAACCACTCCTTTATTATAAACTTTTCCACCGAAAGCTATATAACTTTTCTTGAGTTCTCCATTATCTCCTGCCATTCCTCCCGCAATTATCACCTTGTTATTTATATTTTCAACCCCCGCTAAAAAATCTTCAGCGCTTGTATTATATGAATCTGCAAAAAATATAAGTAATTTTGTATTTTTCGTAAGTAAATTATTTGTAATATTTTGTCCGTTTATATATGAATTATCATTATTTACAAAATTTGCTTTTATAGTTGTATGTTCAAAAATAGAAATTGATATAGCAGTATGATTTGTATAAACTAAATGTCCATCAATTTCACCATCAGTTGTACAACCAATACATACGGCATTTGGGAGGATTTCATTTATTGATTTAATAATATTTTCAAAAGTCTCTTTTTCTTGTCCTGAAAATACTTGTATTAGAATATTCTTTTTATTTTTAAAATTTTCCAAATCAATAAAATCAAAAAGTAGCTTATTATTGATCGTATAATTGTATGTTTTCATTGAAAGATTATAACATAAAATTTATTTGCCATTTTCATGCGATAATTGAGTGTTATACTTTCAAATAGAAATTATTAAAGGATTAAAATGACAATAAGTTTATCATTATTAAATGCATTAAAAGATTATGGAGCAAAAGAAATATTTGGTTTACCAGGAGATTTTATATTACCATTTTTCAAAGTAATTGAAGAATCTGAAATCTTACCATTATATACACTAAGTCATGAACCAGGTATTGGTTTTGCAGCAGATGCAGCAGGTAGATTTCATGGTAATATAGGAGTTGCCGCAATAACTTATGGAGCTGGTGCTTTTAACTTACTTAATACTGTAGCTACTGCTTATGCCGAAAAATCGCCATTAGTTATCATTTCAGGTGCACCTGGTGTTCATGAAGGAGAAAAAGGTTTACTTCTTCATCATCAAACAAAAAGAATTGATTCACAATTTGAAATATTTAAAGAAGTTACTTGTGATCAAATAAGATTAGACGATCCAAAAACTGCTCCATTATTAATAGCACGTGCTATTCAAAACTGCATCAAAAAATCAAGACCTATTTATATAGAACTTCCAAGAGATCAAGTTTTTGTAGAGTCAGAAAAAACACCAGTAGAATTCAAAAATGATTTTGATATTGAAAAATTAAATGCTTGTAGTGAAGATTTTATTAAATCTTTTAGTGGTGCAAAGAAAGCAGTACTAATGGTTGGAGTAGAAATAAATAGATATGGACTAGAGGAAAAATGTCTTAGATTAGCAAAGAAATTAAATATTCCTGTTGTAACGAGTTTTATGGGTACTGGTTTATTATCAGAAAATTCAGATCAACTTTTAGGCACTTATATGGGTGTTGCAGGAGATGATAAAGTAACCAATCTAGTTGAAAACTCAGATTGTTTGATTATGTTAGGAGTAATTCTTTCAGATACAAATTTTGGAGCTTCAAAACAAAAAATCAACACAACTAATATAATTCATATAGAAGATGAACAAGTAACCGTTGCTTATAGAAAATATGAAGATGTGACTATTACAAATTTAATTGATTCTCTTCTATTAAAATTAAAAGATAAAGAAGAAGTAGAACTAAAAAAAGATTTTACATATCCAAAGAATCTTGTGTTAAATGATGACAAAATTACTCCATCTAATATTGCAAAAGCAGTAAATGATTTTATGGATAAATACGGGAAAATGCCAATAGCTTCTGATATTGGAGACTGTTTATTTACTGCTTTAGATATGCAAAATAGCGGACTTGTAGCACCTGGATATTATGCAACAATGGGATTTGGAGTGCCTGCTGGAATTGGTGTTCAAATTGCAACTAAAAAAAGACCTATTATACTTGTAGGTGATGGTGCATTCCAAATGACAGGATGGGAACTAGGAAATTGTTCTAGATATGATTTAAACCCTATTGTAATAGTTTTTAATAACTCAAGTTGGGAAATGTTAAGAACCTTTCAACCAGAATCAAAATTTAATGATTTAGGATATTGGGCTTTTTCAGAGTTAGCTAATAACTTAGGAGGAAGAGGAATTAAAGTTCATACAAATAAAGAACTTGCACAAGCATTAGAAGATGTAAAAGATGAAAAGAAATTTTCTTTAATAGAAGTAATTATAGAAAAAGGCATCTTATCTAATACCTTGGATAAATTTGCTAATGGAATTAAAAACCTTCACTAATAATTCATATATCACAAAAAAAAATTAAAAGGAATTTAAATTGAATAAGTTTTCAAGAATAGGTTTTATTCTTGCAGCTGCAGGTTCAGCTGTAGGATTAGGTAATGTGTGGAAATTCCCATATATTACAGGTGAATACGGGGGAGGTGCATTTGTAATAATGTACTTATTAGCAATCATATTTATTGGATTAGGTGTTTTCATTGCAGAATCTTTAATGGGACAACATGCAGAAGCGAATGTATCAACATCTTTTGTAAAGATGTCAAAATCAGGGAATCCAAAATGGAAATATGCAGGATTTATGATTCTTTCTGGATTAATAATTCTTTCATTTTATTCTGTTGTTTTAGGTTGGATTTTAAACTATGTAATAAGTTCATTTAGTACTTTACCAACAGAAACCTCACAAGCTGGGGCAACATTTACAAATCTTACAAAAGATATAGGCACTCAGTTGTTTTATCATACATTAATTGCAGGAACTGTTGTATTCATAGTTCTAAAAGGGATCAAAGATGGAATTGAAAAAATCAACTTAATTTTAATGCCTTTATTAGCAATGATTCTATTTGGTTTACTAATTTATTCTATCTCTTTAGATTCATTTTCTAAAGCTATGTCATTTATGTTTATTCCAGATTGGAGTAAGATTAATTCAAGTGCACTATTAGCTGCACTAGGACAAGCATTTTTTACTCTGTCTTTAGCAACTGGTGTTATCTTAACATACTCAGCTTCTTTACCAAAAAATGCAAACTTTATTAAAACATCAATCTCTGTTGCATTTATTGATACTTTAGTTGCTTTAGTATCTGGAATTATAATATTCACATTTCTTTTTGAAGCTGGTGCTCCTAGTTCTGCGGGACCTGGATTAGTATTCATTTCTTTACCTGTTATCTTCTCAGGATGGGGAATATTAGGACAAATAATTGCTATTTCATTTTTTATTGCACTTGTATTTGCAGGTATAACTTCTGCTGTTTCTATGATTGAACCATCGCTAATGTTTTTTATAGAAAGATTTAAAATGACTAGAAAGAAAGCAACAATAATCACAGGTACTACTTTTTATCTATTTGGAATAATTGCTTTATTATCTATGTCTGATTCTTGGGGTGCAACTTTAACATTCTTTGGGAAAAATGCCTTTGATTGGATGGACTTTATTACTTCATCAATTTTAATGCCACTTGCCGCAATTGTTACTTGTGTTTTTATTGGCTTTTATGTTGATAAAAAACTTCTTGAAAATAAATTTACACAACATACTTCATTGTTAGTATTTAATATTTGGTACACATTGGTTAAATACATAGTGCCAGTTGCTGTGACTATTTTATTTATTAACAAACTTGGTTTAATATAAAGGATAAGAATTGAAATTTAACAATGTATTAGATAACTGCCATGTATATGAAGCAGGAAAACCTATAGAACTTGTAGTAAGAGAATATGGAATTAATTCAGATGATATTATAAAACTTGCATCAAATGAAAATCCATATGGATGCTCAAAAAAAGTTACAAAAAAAGTTCAAGAATCAGCACAAAATATGTTCATGTATCCTGATGATTCAATGTATGAACTAAAAGAATCTTTAGCTTCAAAATTTGAAGTTCAAAGTAATAATATTGTAATTGGAGCAGGAAGTGATCAAATTTTAAATTTTTGTGTAAAGTCAAAATGTAATGAAAACTCAAAAATACTTATGAGTAAAACAACATTTGCATTATATGAAATTTATGCAAATCAAGTAGGTGCAAAAGTTATAAAAACTGAAGATGATGAGCATAACTTAGAACAATTTTTAGATTTATATAAAAAAGAATCTCCTGATGTTGTTTTTTTGTGTTTACCTAACAATCCACTTGGTGAATGTTTAGATAAAAGTGATGTTTACAATTTTTTAAACAAAATTGATAGTGAAACTTTAGTAGTTGTAGATGGGGCATATCAGGAGTATGCTTCATACAAAAATATAAAAAAAGAAATTAAACCTCATGATTTAATTTCTAAATATCCTAATTGTATCTATCTAGGTACATTTTCAAAAGCATATTCTTTAGGTGGTATGAGAACTGGATATGGAATTGCAAAAAAAGAAATAATCGAAGTGATGCACAAATTAAGACCACCTTTTAATATTACTAACTTATCTTTGACTGCTGCAATTGAAGCACTAAAAGATGAAGAGTTTGTACAAGAGTCTATAAAAAAGAATTTTGAACAGATGAAAGAATACGAAAACTATGCAAAAGAAAAAGGTATTTCATATATTGATTCATTTACAAATTTTATAACTTTTAAATTTGATGATAAATATACCTCTTCTAAAATTGCATTAGAATTATTAAAAAAGGGAATTATTGTTAGGAATTTATCTGCATATAAATTGAACGCAATAAGAATTACAATTGGAACAAAAGAACAAAATAAAATTGTTCTAAAAGTTTTAGACGAAATTATTGAAAAATATTAATTAAAAGGAAAAATATGAAAGATTATCAATTAATCATAAATGGGGAAAAAATAGCAGGCGAGAATAAAAACTTTGATGTTTTAAATCCTGCAGATGAATCAGTTTATAATACTTGCCCAAGTGCAAGTGATAAACAACTAGACTTTGCTGTTAATTGTGCAAATGAAGCTTTTAAAACATGGTCTTTAACAACTAGTAATGAAAGAAAAATATTATTACATAAAGTTGCAGATAAAATTGAAGAAAATATTGCAGAATTAGCAGAGATAATTGTAAAAGAGCAAGGTAAACCTATGTTCTTAGCACAAGTAGAAGTGGGAGCTGGAGCTGCATGGGTTAGATATACAGCTGATTTAGAGATTGAAGTTGAAACTATAGAAGATAGTGAAACAAGACTTATTCAAATGCATAGAAAACCTTTAGGTGTTATTGGATCAATCACTCCTTGGAATTGGCCGTTTATGATTGCTATTTGGCATATGATTCCAGCACTAAAAGCTGGGAATACTCTGGTATGTAAACCTTCATCAAATACTCCTTTTAATACTCTAAGATTAGTTGAAATTATGAATGAAGTTTTACCAAAAGGTGTTATTAATATTCTAACTGGTGGTTCAGGATTAGGTTCAAAAATGAGTAAACATGAAGGTATTAGAAAAATTGCATTTACAGGTTCTACGGAAACTGGGAAATCAATTATGAATGATGCCTCAAATAGTTTAAAAAGATTAACGTTAGAACTAGGTGGAAATGATGCAGGAATTATTTTACCAAATAGTCAAAATCTTGATGAAATGCTAAATGGTATATTCCAAAGTTCATTTTTAAATATGGGGCAAACTTGTGCCGCTTTAAAAAGATTATATGTTCATTCAGATCAGTATGATGAAGTATGTGAAAAATTAGCTGTAATTGCCAATAGTCAAGTTGTTGGAGATGGAATGACTGAAGGCACAACCTTTGGACCTGTTCAAAATAAAGCCCAATTAAATTTAGTTGAAGAATTAGTAAATGATGCTAAAGCAAATGGTGCAAAAATTGTATGTGGAGGAGAAGCTTTAGATAAAAAAGGATTCTATTACCCTCCAACAATTGTAGCAGATGTTGATAACAGTTTTAGAATAGTAAAAGAAGAACAATTTGGACCAGTTTTACCAGTAATCAAATATAATGCAATTCAAGAGGCTTTACTTTTAGCAAACGATTCTGAAGTTGGATTGGGAGGCTCTGTGTGGGGAGAAAAAGAATTAGCTTCAGAAATAGCTTTAAAATTAGAATGTGGTACTTCATGGGTTAATAATCATGCAGAAGTATTACCTCATGTTCCTTTTGGAGGTTGTAAACTTTCAGGCTATGGAATTGAATTTGGACAAGAAGGTCTATTAGAGTTCACTCAATCACATGTAGTAAATATTACAAAATAAATAAATTACATTTAAATCAATAGAATAAAGTCTATTGATTTAAATATGTTAAAGCAGTTAAATACGAAACTTCTTGATACTTTTTTAAACCTTCAGGAAATTCTATTTCATTTTTCTTTTCAAAAGAATTAACTGTTTGAGCAGATATTAATTCAACTTCACAAAGAGGATTTAATTGTATTAATCCTTCCATCTTAAAAGTTACTGGTCCCCCCGCAAAATTACCTTTTTTAGCTCTTTTTTTAATTACTATTTTTTCAACCTCGTTTTGTTCTAAAAAAAGCAAAAATTCATTACAAAATATTCTTATGTCTTCTTGGTTTTCATCATTCTCAAGTGTAATTTTTTTTACTTTTAAATCTATAAATTTTTTATCATCAAGTACTGTTAATATTGCATTATTTGATTTTAGGTCAACTGCACAAACTTTCATTATATTCCTTATTAATTTTTGAGAATTATATGATAAAAAAAATCATCACTTTAAAAATATGTCATATTGATACTGTCTCTTATACACATCTCCGAGCCCACGAGACCAGAGAGGATCT
>OJIJ01000105.1_pt1 | contig 12971 bp, 13 predicted proteins | sample 1595891 | NCBI WGS metagenome assembly OJIJ01 (sample SAMN05416853, study PRJEB24817) | seawater metagenome | isolation source: Sea water | place: Canada:Atlantic | collected 2013-11 | reverse complement strand
GTAAAAGAGAATATCTCATTACAAAATGAGAAAAAAGTTATTTCACCAGAAGGTGATGTTCTTTTAGTTGATAGTAAAAGTTTTGATATCTCAAAAAATCTTGGAAATATAGAAGATGCTTATATAGATGAAAAAATATCATTGATTTTGTATAAAGAGGAGTTTAGACTAAATCCTAAAATTGAAGTTGATGCTAAAATGGATGATAAAATGGATAGAGTTGATTTAAGAGACCTTCCTTTTTGTACTATTGATCCAAACTCCGCTAAAGATCATGATGATGCAATTTACTTTGATTGGTTAAATGCTATATTATATGTAGCAATTGCTGATGTCTCTTATTTTGTTGAGGAAGGAACTACCTTAGATGTAGAGGCTTTTAGAAAATCAACATCTGCATATTTACCAGGAAAAGTTTTACCAATGCTTCCAAATGCACTTAGTGAGGATATGTGTTCTTTAAAAGAAGGAGTGGATAGATATTCTTATGTATTTAAAATTCATTTAGATTTAGAAAAACTTGAAGTTAAGAAGTCTGAACTTTTTGAGGCAGTTATTAATTCTCATAGAAAATTCTCTTATGGAAGAATTGATAGAGTTTTAGATGATAAACTTGACACATTTACTCAAACAGAAAAAGAGATTTTTGATTATCTTGTACCTTTATATGAAATTACAAAGAGGTTTAGAACTAAAAGACTTAAAATTGGTTATGACTTTAGAAGTAGTGAATTTAGATTAAGACTTACAAATAAACAAGAACTACAAAATATCGAAGTAGAAACTTCAACTGCTTCTCATCAATTGGTTGAAGAGTGTATGCTTTTTGCAAATATTGAAGCAAGTAAAAAAGTAAACAGTGTTGGAATTTTCAGAATTCACGAAGAGCCTCCTTTTAAAGCTATTTCAAAACTAGTAGATGATGTAAATGCTTTAGGAATACAAGTAAAATTACAACATGATGTTCATGATACAATTACTCATATTCAAAGTAAAGCAAAGAATTCAATGATAAGAGATGAGATTGATGATTTAATTATTCATGCTCAAACTCAAGCAAAATATTCTTCAAAAAACTTAGGACATTTTGGTTTAGGTTTTAAATCTTATTCACATTTTACAAGTCCTATTAGAAGATATTCTGATTTAGTACTTCATAGAATTTTAAAATCGAAACAAACTCCAAAAAATATTGACGCGATCTGTGACCATATTTCTATTCAAGAGAGAAAAATAGATCAAATGGTCTGGGATTTTGAAGATAGAAAGTATGCAAGATGGGCCGCAAAAAATATAGGTTTAGAGGTAAAAGCTAGAATAACAGATAATGAGAGAGGCTATGCTGTCACTTTTGGAGAAATGCCAGGATGTAAAATACACCTTAATAATTATAAAGGGCAAGTTCTGTTTAGTAAGGTTAGAGTTATAATAAAATCTTCAGATATTATTTCTAAACAAATATTAGGTTCAATGAAATATTAGTGTCTTTTTTAGACACTAATAATAGTTTCCCCTGACTTTATCCAATCACTTAAAAATTCACCAGTATAAAATACATCTATATTACAAGCATTTAATCCATCTGTGATTTCCATGTTATCTGCACATTTTAAACAAGCAACAACTTTTACACCATCGGTAATCATAGCTTTTACTTTTTCTTGAATCTCTTTATCTTCATTGATTAATTTTTGAGAAGCACCCCAAACTAAGACAGTAACATCATCTATCCAACCTTTTAATTTTGCATTATGTGCATAAAGACAAACCATATTCATTGCAGTTTCTTTATTATCAGTTGTCCATAAGATTTTTGCTTCTTTTTGCATGATAATCCTTTTTTATGGAAATTATAACTAAGTCATCTTTCAAGGAGTTTTTATAATTTGATTAATTCTTCATTTGTCACAATTACACCATCGCAATCTGCATATAAGTAATCACCATCGTTAAATGTAACTCCACCGAAACTTAATTGTACTCCTCTAGATGAAGATGTTTTCTCAAAATTTCTTAGTGGACAAGTCCCTATTGCATAAAGTGCAACATTTATATCTTTTGTATATTTTGTATCTCTAACATAGCCATTTAATATGATTGCTTGCCAATTATTATTTTGAGCAAATGCCATAAGTTTATCACCAACTACACCATAAAAATATTTTGCATTTTCTACTACTACAACTTTTCCTTCTCCATTTTCATCTCTTAACATTTCTAATAAACGCCAGTTACTTTTGTCTAGTTTTATTGTAACAATTTTCCCTGCGCATTTCTCTAATCCTCCATAATTCTTAAATTCAGAAGAGAGTACTTGTATTTTTTTATCTTGGTTGTCATCACATATGTCGGCTGTTTCGAAATCCATTTATATCCTTGTTTTTTGATATGGAATACTATACGAATAAAATGTAAGAAAAGTGTAGGTTTGAGTAATTAATAAAATCAATAGAATTAGTATTATAAATTGTATTATTTCTTCTATAATATAAAAAAAGCTTTTATTTGTTATTATTACATATGTATAAAAACGAATTCGATAACTTACTTAGACAAGAAAAAAAATTTAATGCTTATATGTTTTATGGCCAATCAAATTTTTTAATAGAATATTATACTTCACTTGTAACCAATGAACTTGGAACTCCTGATGAGGTAGAGAAATTATATTTTGATGATTTTGATTTTAAATATTCAAAAGATAAGTTATTACAATCTTCTTTATTTGCTGCAAATAATATTCTTGTAATAAAACTTGATAAAAAACTTCCTAAAAAAGAAGTTCTAGAATTAATCCAAGCTTGTAATGCAAACCCTGATTCAAAGGTAATTTTCTCTTGTATGGGAGATACTGATTTTAAAACTATGGGTGGATATTTTACACAGAAATTAAATGCAGCTAGTGTTAGAATGTTCTCTCCTTTTCCAAATGAGGCTGTTAAACTATTAGAAGCTCAAGCTAAAGATTTAGGAATAAACTGTGAAGTTTCAGCATTAAACCATTTATATTTTATGCATAGACAAGATCTCTCTTTATGCGTAAATGATTTAAAGAAATTGGCAATTTTAGATGATAGAATCACCCCTGATATTGTAAGTAAACACTGTTTTGGAATAGGTGCAGTTGATTTTGAAGAGTTTTTACATAATCTTTTAAGTGGACAAGATATTGGTGATGATTTAGAATTACTTTTAGAAGAAGGTATGAATGAAATTTATTTACTTACTCAAATTACTTCATTTGTGCAACAACTATTTATGATTAGCTCATATGCTAGAGTTCATGGAGCACCAAATGCAAAAGAGATTTTAGGTTTTATTCCTCCTAAAAATGTCTGGGAAAAAAAGTCTAGATTAGCAATTAATATTAAGCCTGAACTTTTTCTAGAAATACTAAATTACCTTTTAAAAATTGAATTAGAACTAAAATCTTCAAAAATTGATGATCAAAATATATATTTACAAGCTTGTCTCAGAAAAATATCAGTTTTAATTAGATAAAATCACAGACTTTACAAAAAACCTTGCTGATATTTGTAAAGATACCGGCACAAACTATAAGGAGATTGAATGTCAAAATTAAAACATTATGAAACAATGTTTATATTAAAGCCTACACTTACTGAAGAAGAAAATGTAGCACAAATCGATTTAGTGAAAGCTACAATTGAGAAAAATGGTGGAGAAATCGTAGCTTGCGATAACATAGGTTCAAAAAATCTTGCATATGAGATTGAAAAGAACAAAAGAGGTTACTATTTTGTAGCATACTTCAAAGGTGCACCAAGTGGAATCCTTGAAATTGAAAGAAATTACAGAATTAACGAAAATATTTTAAGATTTATTTTTATTAAATATGAAAACAAAAAAGAAATCGCTGCATGGACTAAAATGAGCGATGACGCGGCTAAAAAAGCTAACTAATTTAAAAATATAGGAACGAACTTATGTATAATAAAATAGTAATGGTAGGAAACTTAACAAGAGATATTGAATTAAGATATATGCCAAATGGTGCAGCATTAGCAAAAAGTGCTATTGCAACAAGCCATAAGTATAAAACACAAACTGGGGAACAAAAAGACGAAGTTTGTTTTTTAGATTTCAATATGTTTGGTAGAAGTGCTGAAGTTGCTAACCAATACTTAAGAAAAGGTTCTAAAGTTTTATTAGAGGGTAGATTAGTATTTGAACAATGGACTGCTCAAGATGGTTCTAACAGAAGTAAACATGCTCTAAGAGTTGATACTATGAAAATGTTAGATTCAAAAGCAGATTCTCAAAACTTGGGAAATGATAATCAATCTGGTGGATATAATCCACCACAAGATAATCAATATAACAATAATCAAAATGCACCTCAAAATAATCAACAAAATAGTTATGGTGGTATGAATAATCAAGCACAACAACCTGTGCAAGAGCATAAAATACCTGAAATCGACATCGATAACGATGAGATACCTTTCTAGAATACAAGGATAAGAAAATGGCTGAAAGAAGAAAATACGGAAAGAAATTTTGTAAATATACTGAAATGAAAATTACTTTCATTGATTACAAAAACACTGATTTATTAAAATTATCAATGAGTGAAAGAGGTAAAATTATGCCTAGAAGACTTACTGGTAACTCTAAAAACTCTCAAGAAATGGTTGAGAATGCAATTAAAAGAGCTAGACATATGGCTTTAGTTCCATACATTGTAAATACACAAAATGTTACGGATGCAGCATTTATTAGATAATTTAATTATTAACTAATAAAAAAAGGGGAGGTAGGTTTCTATCTCCCCTTTTTTATTATCCAAGTTTATCTTGATAATCATTCTTATTATTAAGCATACTCTAAGATAGTTTTGATTATAGTTTCAATAACTATTATCATTAAGATAAATTAAGAAGGATATATATGTTAAAAAAGTTAGCATTAAGTACACTTGTATTAGCAAGTTCAGTTTTCGCAGCAAGTGAAGTAAATGTTTATTCTGTTAGACACTATGATACAGATAAAAAATTATTTAAAATGTTTGAAGAAAAAACAGGTATCAAAGTAAATGTTGTAAAAGCAAAAGGTGGAGCTTTAATTAAAAGATTAAAAAGTGAAGGTAAAAATTCTCCTGCTGATGTTTTAATTACTGTTGATGCTGGTGGATTATATAAAGCAAAAAATGCAGATTTACTGCAATCAGTAGAATCTGATTATCTAACTAAAAATATTGCAGCAAATTTAAGAGATAAAGACAATAAATGGTTTGCACTTACAAAAAGATCAAGAGTTGCATTATATAAAATTGGTTCTGGGACTGAAAAAATGTTATCAACTTATGAAGATTTAGCAGATCCAAAATTTAAAGGTAAAATTGTTGTAAGATCTTCTAATAACGTTTATAATCAATCTTTATTAGCTGCTATGATTGAACATCATGGTGTTGAGTATGCAACTAAATGGGCAAAAGGCGTTGTTGCTAATATGGCAAGAACTCCAAAAGGAAATGATAGAGCACAGGTTAAAGCAGTAGCAAATGGAATTGGTGCAGTTGCAATTGCAAATACTTATTACGTTGGTAAAATGGTAAATAATAAAGATGTGTCTCAAAGAGATGCTATCGCAAAAATGAAAGTATTTTTTCCAACATTTGAAAATGGCGGGACTCATATAAACGTTTCAGGAGCTGGAGTAACAAAATTCTCTCCAAATAAAGCAAATGCAATTAAATTCATTGAGTTCTTAGCTTCATCTGATGCACAAGAATTATTTGCAGAAGCAAATTATGAATACCCTGTATTAGCAGGTGTTAAATCTTCTGAATTAGTTACATCTTGGGGAACTTTCAAAGAAGATACAGTTTCTATAAATGCATTAGGAGAAAATAATGCAAAAGCTGTTAAAATATTCGATATAGCTGGTTGGAAATAATCTATCACTATTTAATAAATTAATGGATACTTATATTTGAAATACTTTAATAAATTGACAATAAGTAGTGTTTTCTTAACATTACTTATTTCAATTCCTGCCCTACTAATACTTGTAAATATTTTTGCACCTGAAACGGAAAATTGGCAACATCTAAAAGATACAGTTCTTTTAGAGTATGTTTTTAATTCTTTATATATAATGGTGGGTGTCGCTTTCTTAACTACAATCATTGGCTTCTCTACAGCATATGTTACAACGATGTATAGTTTTACTTTTTCTTCCTTTTATCATTATGCCTTGATATTACCATTTGCAATTCCTACTTATATTGTCTCTTATGTATATGCAGGAATGTTTGATATGACTGGTTCAATTACTTTATTTATTTTAAAGTTATTGGGAAAAGAAAATGTTAGTGAAGTGTTTTTCATGGATATCATGTCGATTGAAGGTGCCATTATAGTAATGTCTTTGGTTCTTTATCCATATGTGTATTTAATTTGTAAGACATATTTAATTTCAGAATCTTCGTCAATTATTGATGCATCAAGAACAATGGGTTTAAATTCTTGGCAAATTTTTATAAAAGTAATTATACCAATTTCAAGACCTGCAATAGTCGCAGGAACAATTTTAGCAGTAATGGAAGCTGTCTCAGATTTTGGAGTAGTTGATTACTATGGAGTATCTACATTTGTAACAGGTATTTTTAGAACATGGCAAGGAATGGGTTCTATTGAAGATGCATCTAAATTGGCTTCTATGTTGATGTTATTTATATTTATTTTAATACTATTAGAACGATTTCAAAGAAAGAATAAAAGATATAGAAGTTCGGGAAAAGATTTTGCTCCAATTGCAAAAGTAAAACTTACTGGTAGAAAAAATATACTTGCTAATATTTTATGTTTTTTACCTGTATTTTTTGGTTTTATTTTACCTTTTACACAAATGTCTCATTGGTTTATTTTATCTTATGAAGACGTTATTGATGAAGATTTTATTACTTTATTAATGCAAACATTAAGTCTAGGTGTGGGAGGTAGTTTATTAATAACTATCTTAGCATTTATTTTTGTATATACTGTTAGAATTCATAAAAATAAATTATCAGACAATTTGACTCAAACAGTTAAACTAGGATATACAATTCCTGGTGCAGTTGTTGCAGTTGGGGTACTTAGCTTTTTCTCTATAATAGATAAGGCTTTTGATATTTTTATAACGGGTTCAATATTAGCAATTCTTTTTGGATATTGTGTTAGGTTTCTTGCTATTTCTATTAATAATTATGAATCTGGTTTTTTAAAAATACCTCAGTCTTATGATGATGCATGTAAGACCATGAATATATCAGACTTTGCAAGACTAAGAAAAGTAATATTTCCTTTGATTAAAAACTCTGCAATGGTATCTTTTATAGTTGTATTTATTGAAATAATAAAAGAATTACCATTGACTATGATATTAAGACCTTTTAACTTTGATACCTTAGCTGTGTATTCTCATGAGCTAGTAGGTCAAGCAGAAGTTTTTGAATCAAGTGTACCTGCAATGTTTATTGTTCTCTTAGGAGCTATATCTGTGCTGTTATTAGCAAGAAAAATGATTAAGGATTAGTATGATTGGAATTAGTGTAAAAAACTTTTCAATAGCATTTGGTGAAACTCAAATTTTAAGAGATATATCATTTGATGTTGAAGCTGGAGAAATTGTAACTATTTTAGGACCAAGTGGTTGTGGGAAAAGTACAATATTAAGAGCAATTGCTTCTTTACAAGATAACTATGAAGGTAATATTTATTTAAATGAAACATGTTTAATTAATAATTCAAATGCTTGTAATAAAGATATAGGATATATATTTCAAGACTATGCACTTTTCCCTCATTTAAATGTAAAAGAGAATATTGAATTTGCTCTTTATAGACTAAATAATATTGAGAAACAAAGAAGAGTAGATAAACTTTTAAAACAATTTGACTTAACAGAACATAGGCATAAACAAATACATGAATTAAGTGGTGGGCAACAGCAAAGGGTCTCTATTGCAAGAGTTGTTGCATATGAACCAAAGGTAATATTACTTGATGAGCCATTTGCTAACTTAGATACATTACTTAGAAATAAAACAAAAATTTGGTTAAAAAAGATTATTAAAGATTTAGGTCTTAGTGCAATCTTAGTTACCCATGACCAAAAAGAAGCTCTTAGTATGTCTGATAAGATTGCTATAATTCATGATAAGAGAATAGAGCAGTTTGGAACACCAAAAGAGCTTTTTGATAAACCAAAATCATTATATATAGCAAATTTTTTAAATCGAATAAATGAATTACCAGATAATCTCTTAGAAGATTTAGGTGGTAATATAAGTAGTGAAAATGTAGCAATAATTTCAGTTGATAATCTAAATGTTACTGATAAAAGCGATATTATTAAAGCTTCTATTTTAGATATTTCTTTTTGTGGAGATTATTATGAACTGCATGTAAGTTTAGATAATTATGATAATCATGAATTAATAGTGAAAACTGCATGTATAAATTGTTTAAATGGCAATGATAAAAGTTGTTATATAGACCTAGATTTAAAAGATATAAAAATAGTTAGAAGAGGGTAAATATATTATTGAGAAAGTATAGTCTTTGACTATAACTTCTCCCAAACAACACCATTTGGTGTATCCATAATTGAAACACCAAGTGAAGAAATATCATTTCTAATTTTATCAGCAACTTCAAAATCTTTATTTTTTTTAGCTTCATTTCTTTTTTCAATTAAAAATTCAATATTTAAAATATCTTCTTCTGAAATTCCAAATTGAAAATATTTGTACGCATCATTAAATCCTATTCCAAATACTTCATTAATAAATTCGAAAGTTGAAACAAGTTCTTTTTTAAAGTTTTTATTTTTTGGTTCTTTATCTAAAGTTTCATTTGCTTTACTGATATATTCATCTATAATTGAAATAGCTTTTGCTGAATTTAAATCATCATTTAATGTTTCTAAAAGAGCTTCTTTAAATTCTTTATTTATAGCAGATTTACCTAATCCATAAACTCTTTTTTTAACTCTGTAAAATTTATCAAGTCTTTTTTTACTTGATAATAAATCTTCTTCATTGAAGTTAAAGTTTGCTCTGTATTGTGCAGTTAAAAGATAAAATCTTATAACTTCACCTGAGTATGATTTTAAAATATCTTTTAGAAAAAATGAATTACCAAGAGATTTACTCATTTTTTCACCATCAATATTTACAAAACCATTGTGCATCCAGTATTTTGCTAAGTTAGCTTTTGATGAACATCTAGTTTGTGCCGCTTCATTTTCATGATGTGGGAATAGAAGGTCAGCTCCACCACCATGAATATCGATTTGATAATCTTCATCTTGGTATGCAAGATGTTTATTAATCATTGCAGAACATTCTATATGCCAACCTGGCCGGCCTTTCCCAAAAGGTGAATCATATGCTACATCATCTGCTTTTTCAAATTTCCAAAGTGCAAAGTCGCTGGAGTTTCTTTTTTCAGTATTAGCGGTAACTCTTGCAATTGAATTTTCATCACTTGCTCTATTTGATAATGAACCATATTTTTCATCTTTTGATACATCAAAATAAACACCATCTGAAATTTTGTATGCAATATCTTTTGACATTAAGTGATCTATCATATCTATCATGATTTGAACATTCTCGGTAGCTTTTGGCTCAAAAGTATTAGGTAAGATATTTAAAATTTCCATATCATTTTTGTATGCATTGATATATGTAGTCGTAACTTCTTCTAATGTTTGATTTGTTTGATTCATTTTTTTGATGATTTTATCATCAATATCAGTGAAGTTCTTTGTCATGATTACATTGTAATTATTTGCTTTTAAAACCCTATGTAGAAGGTCAAATGCTATTGCAGAACGAGCGTGACCTAAGTGTGAATCGTCGTACACAGTAGGGCCACAAACGTATATTTTTACATCATTTTCTTTAATAGGTAAAAAAGGAACTTTTTCTTTTTTTACAGAGTCAAAAATTGATATCTTTGCCATTATTTAAATAGTGCCTCTAAACTTGCAGTATCAGTTGTTCTTTCATCTTTTTCTTTATTTGTAGTTCCAACTGTAGCTCCACCAATTTCTTTTAACTCAATATCATATCTTGTTAACATTGATGCAAGTCTAATATTTAAACCAGCTTTTCCAATTGCTTTTGATTTTTGGTCATCAGGAATAGTTACAACAGCTTTTCCTTTTTCACCATACTCAGCATATTTTTCAATTTTTACACTTGTAATAATTGCAGGAGATAAAGCTCTTGAAATGAATTTTTCTGGTATCTCAGAATATTCAACACAATCAATATTCTCACCATGAAGTTGTCTTGAAACTGCCATAACTCTAACACCTTTTACTCCAACAATTGAACCAATTGGATCAACGTGTGCATCAGTTGTAGAAAGCGCGATCTTAGCACGAGAACCTGGGATTCTAGCACTTGCTTCAATAGAAATGATTTCGTCTTTTAATTCAGGAACTTCTAGTCTTAAAAGAGATTCTAGGAATTTAGGAGATGTTCTTGATATTTCAACTATTAAACCAATTGTTTTATCAATATTTACTGATTTTACAACGGCACTTACAGTATCACCAATTTTAAAAGACTCACCTTTAATTCTACTTTTTCTAGGTAGCATTCCTCTTACTTCGCCAATTTCTACAAAAGTATTTTCTTGTCTATCAACTCTTGTAACACTTCCACTAATAGTTTTTCCAATTTTATTTTTATATTTGCTAAGAAGAGTTTCTTCTAAAAATCTTTGAATTCTATATTCGAAATTATTATGTAAAATAGTGGCTGCATTTCTTCCCATATTTTCAAATTCTAAATCATAGTTTACAAAGTCACCGATTTCTAAATCTGTATCAATTTTCTTTGCTTCATCAAGTGAAATATAATTTTCTTTACTAACGATGTTTTCCCATTCGTCAACACCATCTTCTAATAATCTTTCATCTTCATTTTCAACTACTTCAATTTTTTGAAATAATTCTAATTTTTTATTGTCTCTATCAATACCTGCATCGAATTTAAGTGTTGAATCAACCATTTTTTCAGCTGTTTTGATCAATGACTCTTTTAAAGCATTTTCAACATCTTCTATTTTTAAACCTTTTTCATAGGCAATAGAATCTAATATATCTATAATTTTATCCATTAAATAACCTTCTTATTTGACATTGAGAATGTAATGTTTTTGATTTTCAATGTAGAGTAGGTCAAGATTATATCATAAAGTTCTTTTATAGAAGTTAAAGCAATTTTAAGATACACTATCTAGCTAATTAAAAAAGAACAAAAGGCTAATTAATATGGAATTATTATATGCAAGAAATGAACTAACGGAAAAACCGAAAAAAGTTCAGCTTGATAAAGTAAAAGAAGAGTTACAAAAAGATGGTGAAAAGATTTTTTATTTTGATAGAGATAACTCTCACAAAGATATGATGGCATTAGTTGATGCTTTAGAAGATGAAGGTTACAACGTTTATTTTAGAGAAGTAAAATATGGTTTAGCTGATGAAGAATATATGTATGAGGTTCATGCTCTGTAGTCTTACAAGAAGCAGATGAATTTATGAGTAAAGAAGAAAACAAAAAACTATTTATAGAAACACTTGGATGTCAGATGAACGATACTGACAGCCAACATATAATTGCTGAACTAAAAGAACATAAAAATTATTCTACTACGAATAATATGGAAGAAGCAGATTTAATTATAATTAATACGTGTTCAGTAAGAGAAAAGCCTGTTCAGAAATTATTTTCAGAAATAGGTCAATTTAATAAAAAGAAAAAAGACACTGCTAAGATTGGGGTTTGTGGTTGTACTGCATCCCATCTAGGTGAAGATATTATGAAAAGAGCACCATATGTAGATTTTGTATTAGGTGCTAGAAATATTTCTAAAATCAAAGATATTGTAGACAAAAAAGGTGCAGTTGAAATTGATATAGACTATGATGATTCAACTTACCAATTTGCTCAAAGTGGAACATCTTTATACAAAACGTCTGTGAATATATCTATTGGATGTGATAAAGAGTGTACTTATTGTATTGTTCCTGCAACAAGAGGTGAAGAAATTTCTATTCCTCTTGAAATGATTGTTCAGCAAGTAGCAAAAGATGTAGCTAATGGTGCAGTTGAAGTTACGCTTTTAGGGCAAAATGTAAATTCATATGGAAGAAGATTTTCAGATGGAAGAGAAAAAACATCATTTACAAAACTTTTGCAAGAAGTTTCAAAAATTGATGGCTTAGAAAGAATTAGATTTTCTTCTCCTCACCCACTACATATGGATGATGAATTTATTGAAGAGCTTGTTAAAAATCCAAAAATTTCTAAATGTATTCATATGCCATTACAAAGTGGTTCGACTTCTATTTTAAAAGATATGAAGAGGGGTTATTCAAAAGAAGGATTCCTAAAAAGAGCAAAAAAGATTAGAGACTTAATTCCAGAAGTAAGAATTACTACGGATATTATTGTTGCGTTCCCTGGTGAAACGCAAGAAGATTTCGAAGATACGATTGATGTTATAAACCAAGTTAAATTTGATCAAATATTTAATTTTAAATATTCTCCAAGACCAAATACACAAGCCTTAGAATTAGAAGAGAAAGAAATAGCTGATAATATTGGAAGTGCTAGGTTAACAGAAGTAATAGAATTACATAAACTTCACCAAAGTGAACATATGGAATCAAATATTGGTAAAACTGTAAATGTACTTTTTGAATCTTTAAAACCAAATGGAGAAGTATCTGGATTTACGGACAATTATGTTCAAGTATTTGTAAAAGGTAGTGACGAACTTTTAGGTCGTTTTATAGATGTAAAAATAACAGGTGCATCGAGAACAAGTTTAAAAGGTGAAGTGATAAACTAAATGAAATCTTTTTTAATTACTAAAGTTGTACCTTTTTTATTACAACTTTTTGTAAGATTTATTTATATTACAAGTCTGTCTCTTATACAC
>OJIJ01000103.1_pt1 | contig 13025 bp, 13 predicted proteins | sample 1595891 | NCBI WGS metagenome assembly OJIJ01 (sample SAMN05416853, study PRJEB24817) | seawater metagenome | isolation source: Sea water | place: Canada:Atlantic | collected 2013-11 | reverse complement strand
ACGAGATCCTCTCTGGTCTCGTGGGCTCGGAGATGTGTATAAGAGACAGACTATAGATATTTAGTTTTAGAAAATATAAATCTTATAATAAAAGAAGGAGAACATTGGGTTATTTTAGGTGCAAATGGTTCTGGAAAATCTACATTTCTAAAATTAATATGTAATGATTTATATCCTAATACTCACTATAAATTTACTAAAAAATTATTTGAACAAGAAACTTGGGATATTTTTGATTTAAAAAAGAAACTAGGGATTGTTACAAATGATATTCAAAACGAGTTTGTATATAGTGCTAGAAATACAACAGGTTTTGAGATTGTACGCTCTGCATTTTTTGCCTCTTTGGGGAAAATGCAACATCATATTTATACAAAAGAACAAAACAGAAGAACGCTAGAGATACTTGAGTTTCTTGAAATAAAAGATTTAAAAGATAAAAAATCATCTGAAATGTCAACTGGACAGCTAAGAAAATGTCTCATTGCCCGAGCACTTATTCATAATCCTAAAGCTTTACTTTTAGATGAACCAACTACAGGACTTGATATTAAAGCTCAAAGAAGTTTTGTCAAGCTTTTAAAAAAACTTACTTCAAAACTTAGTATAATTATCATTACTCATCATTTAGAAGAGATTATAGAAGAGATTACGCATGTTGCTTTAATTGCTGAGAATTGTATATATAGACAAGGTTTAAAAGAAAAACATATTACGAGTAAAAATATATCTAAGATTTTTGATTTAGATATAACGATTGAAGAAATAGATGGAAAATACAATATAAAAGAAATAAAAGAGAATTAGATTATTTTCTAATTCTCTTTTTTATATTACTACTTTGTTGAATAAGTAATCCAAATACTATTAATATAAGACCAAATATTGTAGCCATTAATATTTTTTCTCCTACAAAAAAGTATATAAAGACTAAAGACAAAAATGGTGCTATGAATATTAAATTAGCAATCTTTGATGTTGACTCTGTTAGTTTCATTGCATTTAGCCAGAACATAAATGTAATGCTCATCTCGAACAAACCTATATATATTGCTCCTGCTATTCCTTCAAAACTTGGAATTGAAAAATCATCTACATATATATAGTATATAAAGACTAAAGGTAGTGCAATTAAAAAATTAGAAAAAAGACCAACAACTGGGTTTACTTTTATTTTTGTATTATAAATCCAATACAATGACCATATAATTGTTGTAAGTAGGGCAAGTACAATTCCGTAAGTATTTGAAAATTCTAAAGAAAATGGTGCTCCTTTTGTTGCAATAATTAATACTCCAAAGTAACAAACAAATCCTGCAATCAAATCTGTAATCTTTGGTTTATGTCCAAGTAATGGAATAGAAAGGTATGTTAACATTAGTGCCCACGTGAAATTAATAGTTTGCGCTTCTTGAACTGGAAGTAAGTCATACGCTTTAAACAAAATGATATATTCTAAAAATGGATTTAAAATACCTAAAAGAAGTATCATTTTAAAATTTCTTCTAAAATGAATAATTACATCTTTAAACAATTTTTTCACCCAGACAATTATAAAAAGTGCGACTACTGAGGTGAGTACTGCATAAAACACTAATTGTGCAACACTTAGTGTTTGCAGACTTATTTTAAATACACTGGCTACCGTTGCCCAAAAGAATACTGCGATAAGTGCCGATATATAGGCCTTTTTCTGATCTTTTACTTGATTGTCCATATCAATCCTAATTTTTATAAATTTAAGTTTTATTTAAGAGTAAAATAAAATTACATATGATATACTTCTAATATATCAACTGATATATCACGAATATATTAATGTAATATATTACTGATATATAAATTAAATTAAGTTAAAAGGATTATGTCAAATAACTTATTTGACAAAAAGGTAATATAATGGAAACAACTAATACAGATTGGCTTTATACGGTTATGCCGGCCGTGTTTACATGGCTAAAAGAGTCAGAATCCGGTGCCCTTGAAATTGACTTTGATGAAACACGAAGACAGGCTGAATATGTTTTAAAAGCTCAAGGAAAGGGTGGAAGCAGAATGGGAGGACTTGTAGCTTCCGGTACTTTAGGTGAGAATAGCTACCTAAGCAACGAACAGCGTCTTTCTTTACTTAAATCCCTTTCTGAAGTTGCTAAAGAATATAGCGTTCCATTGATCAGTGGAGCTGTGGCAGAAACGAAAGAAGAGATTGCTAAAATCATTGCAGGACTATCAACGGTTGGTGTGGATACTGTTATGGTTATGCCTCCAAAAACTTTAGAAGTTCCTTCTGATGAAGATATGTATGCGTACTATGCTCTTGCTGCAACAGCTGCAAAAGAGGCAGGTGTAACAATTATGCCTTATAACAACCCTGATGCTGCCGGATATCATGCAATCTCAACAAATACTCTTATTAAACTTGCTGATCTACCTGAAGTAGTTGCTCTTAAAATATCGACTATAGATGTTTCAATTATTGAAACACTGTTGTTAGAGAACAAAGATTTAAAAATTTTGGCAGGTGTTGACACTGTAACTGTATATGCTGGACTTGCTGGAGCATGCGGTGGGATTACAGGTGTAGGTACTGTCTTCCCCAAAGCTAGTGTTACTATGCAGGAATATGTTTTAAAAGGGGAATGGGCCCAGGCTCTAAAAGTTTCTCAGGCTATGAACTCTATTTCATATCTTGATGGTCAGCCGCTGCTTATGGAATACATTAAGTTTGCAATGGGAATTCATCATAATGATGCTGTTGGAGGACTTCGTACTCTTGGTAAGAAATTAACTCATGATCAAATTGAAGATGTTCGAGCAAGATATATTCTAGCAAAAGAAAGAGTTGAAGCCTTGGGTTTATTAGATTAATCCTTATTGATAGTATGATAGAAAAAAAAATTAATTAATCTAAAATGGTTAGTATGAAATGTAAATTTATTGGAGTTTATCCAGCAGTTACAACTACCAGCATTATAAAAAAGGATATAAATTGAGTATACACGGTAAAAACTTTATTGGAAATGAATTATCAGCTAAGGGTGATAAGAGTAGTAAAATTTATGATATTAATAGTAACGAAGCATTAGAAGGAGAATTCTTTCATGCGACTAAGCAAGAGGTTGATGAAGCTTTAGAAAAAGCAAATAAAGCTTTTGCTTTGTATAAACAAACTTCTCAGCAACAAAGAGCAGAATTTTTAGAAACTATTACAGAAGAGATTATGAATCTTGGAGATGAATTAGTTGTAAGAACAATGGCTGAATCAAATCTTCCTAGACCTAGAATTGAAGGTGAAAGAGGAAGAACAATTGGTCAAATAAAAATGTTCGCAAATCTTTTAAAAGAAGGTTCTTGGGTTGAAGCAACAATTGATGAATCAATGCCTAATAGAGAACCACTGCCTAGAAATGATTTAAGAAAGATGTTAAGACCTCTAGGAGTAGTTTCAGTATTTGAAGCTAGTAATTTTCCTTTAGCATTTGCTTGTGCAGGTGGGGATACTGCTTCTGCATTAGCTGCTGGTTGTCCAGTTATTGTAAAAGCTCACTCTTCACATAGTGGAACTTCTGAACTTATTGCAAGTGCAATTATAAGTGCAGTAAAAAAATGTAATATGCCAGATGGAACTTTCTCTATGGTTCATGGAAGTGGAAGATCTGTTGGACAACAAATTGTTTTAGATGAAGCAGTAAAAGCTGTCGGGTTTACAGGTTCAACTGCAGGTGGAATGAAACTATTTGAACTTGCAAATCAAAGAAAAACTCCGATTCCCGTATTTGCTGAAATGGGAAGTATAAATCCTTGTTTATTTTTACCATCATCTTTAAATGATACAAAAAAACTTGCAAATACTTATGCTGGTTCTATTACTCTTGGAGTTGGACAGTTTTGTACAAACCCTGGATTGATTTTAGCTTTAAAAGATACAAAACTAGAGAATTTTAAAATTGATTTAGCTGAAGCTATAAAAGATATGTCTCCTGCAACAATGCTTTCAAAGGGTATTCAAGAAGCATATGAAACAAATAAAGAAGAAGCGATTAAACAACATGGAATAACTGTGATTGCTCAAGCTTTTGAAGATAATTTACCTTCAGAGGGGAAAGCTACAGTTGCAAGTGTAGAAGCTAAAACTTTTATTTCTAATCCGAAATTACAAGAAGAGGTTTTTGGACCATATTCACTTTTAGTTGAGTGTAAAGATGTTAATGAATTAAATCAAGTAATAGATTCTTTAGATGGACAGTTGACGGCAACTGTTATGGGTGAAGATTCTGAAATGAGTGAATATAAAGAACAAATATTTGCTTTAGAAAATAAATGTGGAAGAATTCTATTTAATGGTGTTCCAACTGGTGTTGAAGTATGTCAATCTATGCAACATGGAGGTCCTTTTCCTGCTTCTACTGATTCAAGATTTACATCTGTAGGAACTGGGGCAATAAAAAGATTTGTAAGACCTGTTTGTTATCAAGATTGTCCAAGTTCTTTACTTCCAGAAGAGTTAAGAAATGAAAATTCATTGGATATTTTAAGAATAGTAAATGATGAGCATACAAGAAGAATATTATGAAATTAATTGAAAGAAATGAAGTTGAAAAAGCACTTGATTATCCTTCTTTAATTGAAGCATTAAGAACTGCTTTTCAAGGGGATATTAAAACACCTCCTCGACATCATCATGATTTTAAAAATCCTAAAGAAGGAATTGATTCAACTTTACTTCTTATGCCAGCATGGGAAGAGAGTGAAGATTTAGGAGTTAAAATAGTTACAGTTAGTCCTAATAATGCAAAATATGATTTGCCTGGAATAAATGGTATTTATCTACTTTTTGATGCACAAAAAGGTGTAGTTGAAGCAATCATGGATGGAAAAGCTTTAACTGCAAAAAGAACTGCTGCTTCTTCAGCTCTTGCTAGTTCGTATTTATCAAGAGAAAATTCAACTTCAATGTTGATGATTGGAACTGGAGCTTTAAGTGAAGAGTTAATTAGAGCACACGCAAGTGTAAGAGATATAAAAGATGTTTATATTTGGGGAAGAGATAAAACAAAAGCTTTAAAAATAGCTGAAAAATTAAAAGATGATTTTAACATAAATGCTATAGATAATATTGAAGATAAAATATCGGACGTTGATATTATTTCTTGTGCAACATTAAGTCAAACAGCACTTGTTTTTGGAAAATATTTAAAAGAAGGTCAACATGTTGATTTAGTTGGAGCATATAAACCGAACATGCGTGAAGCGGATGATGTACTAATAAAAACTGTTGATATATTTATTGATACAGATATGGCAAAAAAAGAAACAGGTGATATAAAAATACCACTTGAAGAAAAAGTTATTTGTGAAGATGATATTAAAGCAGATTTATTCGAATTAACAAGATTAAAAAAAGAAGGAAGAACCTCAAGTTCTCAAATTACTCTTTTTAAATCTGTTGGTCACGCGTTAGAAGATTTAGCAGCAGCTAAATTAGTAAAAGAAAAGTTAAAAAACTAGTTAAGGGGATTTTTATGTCTTGTGGAACATTTTTTTGTGTAGATGCTCATACTTGTGGTAATCCAGTTAGGGTTATTTATGGGGGTGCACCTTTATTAATAGGTGCCAATATGAGTGAAAAAAGACAGCATTTCTTAAAAGAATTTGATTGGATTAGACGTGGTCTAATGTTTGAGCCTCGAGGTCATGACATGATGAGCGGAACAATTATTTTTCAACCAAGTTCAGATAAATATGATGTTTCTATTTTATTTATTGAAACAAGTGGATGTCTTCCAATGTGTGGACATGGAACAATTGGAACTGTTACTGTTTTAATAGAAAAAGAGATTATAACTCCAAAAAAAGAAGGTGTACTTAGAATAGAAACACCAGCTGGACTTGTAGTTGCCACATATAAAAAAGATGAAAAAAATAGAGTTGAATCTGTAAAAATAGTAAATATTGCATCTTTTTTACATTCAACAAATCTTGAAATAGAATCATCAAAACTAGGAAAATTAGTAGTTGATGTTGCTTACGGTGGAAACTTTTATGCAATAGTTGATCCACAAGAAAATTTCGCTGGGATTGAAAATTTTACGGCTGCAGAGTTAATTTCAATGAGTGGTGAATTAAGAGAAAGGTTAAATGAAAAATATTCTTTTGTTCATCCTGAAAATGAAACAATTTGTGGATTATCACATATTGAATGGACTGGCCAAACTATTGAAAAAGCTTCAAGCGCAAGAAATGCAGTTTTCTATGGAGATAAAGCAATTGATAGATCTCCTTGTGGAACGGGAACAAGTGCCAGAATGGCTCAATGGTATGCAAAAGGTTTGTTAAAAGCTGGAGATGAGTTTATTCATGAAAGTTTTATTGGTTCTAAATTTATTGGAAGAATTGAAGAAGAACTAAGTTTAGGTGAATACAAAGCAATTATTCCTTCTATTGAAGGTTGGGCAAAAATTACTGGTCTTAATATAATTACAATTAATGATGATGATCCTTATGCTCATGGTTTTCAGGTGATATAAAATGAGTAAAGAAATAGCAATCATTGGTGGTGGAATAAGTGGAATTTGTACTGCATATTATTTACATAAAAGTGGTCATAAGGTTTCTGTATTTGATGCAAATAAAATAGGGTTAGAGTGCTCTTATGGAAATGCAGGATTAATAGTCCCAAGTCATTTTGAAACATTGTCGAATCCTGGAATTTTAAAGAAAGGTATTAAATGGATGCTAAATCCAAATTCTCCATTTTTTTTAAAACCAAGACTTGATATGGATTTAATAAAATGGATAATTAAATTTAATACTTTTTGTACAAAAAAACATGTAAATGAAAATAAACATTTCTTAAGAGATATAAATCTTTATAGTCTAGATCTATACAAAGAATTAAAAGAAAATGATGATTTTGATTTTGATTTTAAAACTTCTGGACTTTTAATGATGTGTAAAGAAGAAAAAACTTTAAAAGAAGAAGAATTCTTAGTAAAAGAAGCAAATGAATTGGGACTTGAAGCGCAAATATTAAGTAAAGAAGATATCAAGCAACTAGAACCAGACGCTACTTTTGATGTGATAGGAGCTTCTTATTTTAAAGATGATTCTAAAATTCAACCATATGATTTTATTATTGCTATTAAAAATTATTTAGAAAAAAAATGTGTTAAATTTTATGAAGATTGTCATATTGAAGATATCAATATTTCAAATTCAAAAATAGATTCTATTGTAGATGATGAATCAAATGTTTATAAAGCAGATAATTTTATTTTTACAACAGGAATATTAACAATGCAAATTGCTAAGAAGTTTAATTTAAATCTTCCTATGCAGGGTGGAAAAGGGTTTTCTTTTATAGTAGATAAAAATGATTCATTGAATTTTTCTACACCAATGATTTTAGCTGAAGAAAAAGTTGCAGTTACACCATATGATTCTTATGTAAGATTTGGTGGAACGATGATGATTAGTGGTTATGATTTATCTATTAATGAAAGAAGAGTTAACAACATAAAAAAAGCTGCTAACTCATATATAAATGGATTAAACATCCAAACACCACAAATGAAAGATATTTGGGCAGGACTTAGACCTTGTTCTCCAGATGGTTTACCATTTATTGGAAAATCGAATGAACTTTCAAATCTTATTATTGCTTCGGGACACGCAATGATGGGAGTGTCTTTAGGACCTGCGACAGGAAAAATTGTTACAGACTTAATAAATGAAAAAAATACAGATATAGAAATTAATAAAATGAATCTATATAGATTTTAAAAAGGAGGAATCAAGAAATATTGAAAATGTTTAATGAAGGACACGTAATTAGTTTTAGTAGGGTAATTATAAATAAAAAAGGAATAAAAATGAATTTAATAAAAAAATTAACAGTAGTAGCGGCTTCAGTTTTAGCTCTTAGTGCAACAAGTGCAAGTGCAGATAAACTAGATAAGATTATTTCTAAAGGAAAAGTTAAATGTGGTGTAGTTCTTGATTTCCCACCTATGGGTTATAGAGATGCAAAAAATAAACCAGCAGGTTTTGATGTGGAATATTGTAAAGATTTAGCAAAAGCTTTAGGTGTTGAGCTTGAACTTAAATCTATGTCGTTTGCTCAAAGAATCCCAGCTTTAAACTCTGGAAAAGTTGATGTAGTAATTGGATCTACATCAGATACATTACAAAGAGCTAAGTCTGCGGGATTCACTATGCCGTATTTTGTATTCAAATTACAAGCAATGGTTAAAAAAGATTCAGGGATTAATAGTTTTGCTGATTTAAAAGGCAAAAAAGTTACTGCAGCGTTAAGTACAACTCCTGAAACTGAGTTTATGAAAAATGCAAAAGAAATGGGATGGGATACATCAAAATATTTCTCATCAAAATCTGAAAATGATACACATTTAGCGTTAGTTCAAGGTAAAGCTGATGCAATTATCACAACTGATACTACAATTGTTGAATTATTGAAACTACCAAAGTATAAAGACTATATGGCTGGACCATTTGTTCCTAAATTTAGTGACTTTGTTTCAATTATTGCAAAAAGATCTGAATATGGAATGATAAATTATTTAAACCTATTTATTCACCAACAAGTAAGATCTGGAAGATATGAAGAATTAAATAAACAATTCTATGGTAATTCTCCTCTTAGAAAATTAACAGTAGATGGAATTTACTACTAAGTTACTTTATTCAAGGGTTTCCCCCTTGAGTAAGTACATCAATGTAAGGATTAAATATGTTTGATTTTGATTACACCTTTCACTGGATTACTGTTTGGAATGTTTTCCCAGAGATGCTTAGCGCTGCACTTATTACCCTTGAAGTAGCAATACTTTCAATGGTTCTAGGCCTAATAATCGCTATTTTCTTATCTCTTGGAAAAGATTCAGATAATGAATTAGCAAGAACACCATCTGTTATATGGATTGAATTAGCACGGAATACTCCAGCTTTATTTCAAATTTATATGATGTATTTTGGATTAGGAGCATTTGGTATTCACTTAAGTCCTTATGTTGCTGTATTAGCTGCTTTAACCTTTAATAATGCAGGGTATTTAGCAGAAACATTAAGAGGTGGATTTGCCTCAATTCCATCAACACAGATGTCAGCATCTAGGTCTTTAGGAATGAGTAAAGTACAAACTTATTGGTATATTATTTTACCTCAAGTTTTAAGAAAAGTTTATCATCCAATGACTAACCAAATGATTTGGGCAATTTTAATGACGTCATTAGGAACATTAGTTGGTATGTTAGAGTTAACAGGTAAGACTGATCAATTGCAGTCTTTATCATTTAGAACATTTGAATTTTATTTAGTAACAGCAGCAATGTATTTTGTTATTGCAAAAAGTGTTTTACTTGGTTCAAAATTACTTGCTTATAAATTATTTAGAGGAGATGCATAATGAACAATAAACAAATTAAATATTTAATTTATGCATTAATTTTTGGATATATTGCATATGAAGCAATAACAACAATAAAAAATTCAACTCTTAATTATTATGATTTAGAGTTTTTATTAGAAGGTTTATTAAGAACAATATATATTTCAGTAGTAGCAATTGTAATTGGTACATTTTTTGGAATTATATTTGGATATTTAAAAAGTAATGCAAACTTTTTTACTGAAATACTTTTAAGTGGTTTTCTTGATATTTTAAGATCCGTTCCACTAATTATACAATTTATTTTATTTTACTCATTTATGGGAATTTTAGAAATTGATATTTCAATTTTCTGGGTAGGTGCTATAGTTTTATCAGCATATACATCAGCTTTTGTTACAGAAGTAGTACGTGCAGGAATTGATTCAGTTCCCGAAACAACAAGAAGAGCTGCAAGGTCTTTAGGGCTTTCTTATTGGCAAGACTATAGATATATAGTATTCCCTTTAGGTATTAGAACAGTATTCCCTTCATGGATAAGTATTGTTTTATCTGTTATTAAAGATTCAGCTTTAGTATCTGTTATTGGGTATCTAGAGTTATTAAAAACAACAGAAGAATTAATATCTAAAACACAAGAAGCATTATTATTATTACTTGGAGTTGGGTTTTTCTATTTTATTATTTCATATCCAATTTCACTATACGCAGCACATTTAGAAAGGAAGTTAAAAATATGATTGAGTTAAAAAAAGTACATAAATCATTTGGAGATTTAGAAGTTTTAAAAGGAATTGATTTAACTGTACAAAAAGGTGAAGTTTTATCAGTAATTGGTGGTTCAGGTTCCGGTAAATCAACTATGCTTTATTGTATTAATGCAATTGAAAATATTCAAAAAGGTGAAGTAATTGTTGATGGTGTTTCAGTTCATGATAAAAAAACAAATATTAATAACCTAAGACAAAAGATAGGGATGGTTTTTCAACAATGGAATTCTTTTCCTCATTTAACTGTTCTTGAAAATGTAGCTTTAGCACCACAAAAAGTTTTAGGGAAATCTAAAGAAGATGCAGAAAAAATTGCAAAAGAACAATTAGAACATGTAGGTCTTGGAGATAAGTTTGACGAGTTTCCAACAAGAATGTCAGGTGGTCAGCAACAAAGATTAGCAATCGCGAGAGCTTTAGCAATGGAGCCTGAGTATATGTTATTTGATGAAATTACATCTGCCCTTGATCCTGAATTAGTTGGAGAGGTACTTGATACGTTGAGACTTCTTAGAAAAGAAGGTATGACAATGATTTGTGTAACACATGAGATTGCATTTGCTAGAGAAGTATCAGATAGAGTAGCATTTTTTCACAAAGGTGTTATTGAAGAAATTGGTACTCCTGAACAGGTTATTGAAAATCCACAAAAAGAGAGAACTCAACAGTTCTTATCAAAGGTTTTACATTAAAAAAATAAACTTATAACAAGACAATAAAAATACTTGGCGGTTGCTCCCTTGTCTTGTTTTACTTAAGGAAATAGAATGAAGATAGTAAAAATTAGTGTTTATCAAGTAGATTTACCTCTAGTTGAAGGAAGATATTCTTGGGCTGCTGGAAAATATGTAGATAGTTTTGATAGTACAATTGTAAAAATTGAAACAGATAGTGACTTTGTAGGTTGGGGTGAAAATTGTCCTTTAGGACCATTTTATCTTCCTGCATTTGGAAAAGGTTGTCGTGCAGCAATTGAAGAAATTGCACCTCATCTAATAGGTCTTGACCCGACTAATTTTGGTGTTATAAATAAAGTTATGGATGAAGCTTTACTTGGACACCCTTATGCCAAATCTGCACTTGATATGGCTTGTTGGGACCTATTAGGTAAAAAAGCAAATCTTCCTATTGTTGACTTAATGGGTGGAAGACATGGTGAGGATATAAAACTTTACAGAGCCATATCACAAGAAAGTCCAGAAGAGATGGCAGCAAAAGTATCTGGATATAGAGATGAAGGATATACAAAGTTTCAATTAAAAGTTGGTGGTACTCCAGAAGATGATATTTTAAGAATAAAAGCAGTTTCCGCTGTTTTAGAAGATGGTGAAACGCTAGTTGCTGATGCAAATACAGGTTGGAAAGCTCATGAAGCTATGAGAGTTGTTAATGGTGTGAAAGATATTGATGTTTATATTGAACAGCCTTGCTTAAGTTATGAAGAATCACTTAAAGTAAGAAAAAATACAACTTTGCCATTTATTTTAGATGAAAATATTAATGATATGCAGACACTTTTACGAGCAGAAGGTGATGGTGCGATGGATTGTATAAATCTTAAAATCTCAAAAGTTGGAGGTCTTACAAAAGCCAGACAAATAAGAGATGTATGTGTTAACCTTGGGCTCCCTATGACTATTGAGGATTCATGGGGTGGAGATATTGTCACTGCGGCAATTTCTCATCTTGCACATTCTACTCCTGAGAGATTTAGATTCTCTTCAACTGATTTTAATTCATATACACCAGTAAAAACTGCAAATGGTGCACCTGAAAGAATAAATGGAGTGATGAAAGCTTCTACTAAACCAGGACTTGGAATTGAGCCAATAGAAGAAGTTTTAGGAAAAGCATTATATATTTGTGAATAATAATTAAAAAACTAGAAAGGATTATCAATGATTACCGATAATAAAGTGTTTGTTCTCACATTAGTTCTTCTAGTAGTAATATTATGGGCAGGAAATTTTATATCTATTGCGTATATTGTAAAAGAGATAGATCCTTTTACTGCTCTTACACTAAGATTTACCGTGGTAACTTTAGTCTTAATCCCTTTTATACTAAAGTTGCCACCCTTAAAAGATTTTATATATTTATTCCTTGCAACTATTGCAATAGTACCTGGACATTTTGGACTACTATTTCTATCAATTCAATATACAAAGAGTGTTGGTGGTATCTCTGTGTTACTCCAACTTGCAATTCCTTTTTCAATTCTATTTTCATGGATATTGTTTAAAGATAGACCTAGTAACTTAAGAATCATTGGACTAGTCATTGCTTTTGCCGGAATTGTATTCTTATTATATGATCCAAGTTTACTAGAAAGCAAAAAAGCATTTCTTATTGCTGTTGGCTCAGCATTATGTTTAGGTTTATATTTTGTGATAGTAAAGAAGATAAAAAATATAAAAAGTATGGGAATAATTGCTTGGAGTTCTTTATTAGGAATTCCGATGATGTATATTCTTATGTTATTAAATAATCAATCATTTGAAATTATATATAATATTAAGTCTAACTCTACATATTACTCATTTATATATACAGTTGTAGGTTCTAGTATATTAGGACATAGTATTTGGGCATACTTAATAAAAACACAAGATATTAGTTTTATATCTCCATTTTTACTTCTAGTTCCAATAATTACTGTTATTTTAAGTGCAATTATATTTAAAGAAGAGATTACGTTAAATTTTATTATTATATCTACAATAATAATATTTGGAATTTTCTTAGTATTTATTTCAAAAGATGGAAAAACTTATTCGAAGGATTAAAATGGAGATTTTACCTGTCTCTTATACACATCTGACGCTGCCGACGAAGAGGATAGTGTAGAT
>OJIJ01000102.1_pt1 | contig 13066 bp, 14 predicted proteins | sample 1595891 | NCBI WGS metagenome assembly OJIJ01 (sample SAMN05416853, study PRJEB24817) | seawater metagenome | isolation source: Sea water | place: Canada:Atlantic | collected 2013-11 | reverse complement strand
AGCGTCAGATGTGTATAAGAGACAGTCATAAACCATCGCAATTTCATCACATTTTGGAAAATGTTTACATCTAATGCAATCAGCCCAAATTTTATGTTCAGGTATTTGATCTTTTTCAATTTCATCAAAACCTAATTTTTCAAAAAATTCTTTTTGATAAGTTAAAGATAATATTTGGGTTAATCCTAAAAATTTACCCTCTTCTATACATGACTCAACAAGTTTTTTCCCTAAATTAAGTCCTCTAAAATTTTTTGAGACGACTAAGCTTCTTACTTCTGAAAGTCTTGCTGAATGAATATGTAAAGCCGTAAAGCCTGCAATTTCACCGTCGACTTCGACTACAGTATAAGATCTTATAGTATTAGCCATTTCATCTTCAGTTCGTAAAAGAATCGTACCCGTATCTACTTCTTCTTTAACTACTTCTTGCATCTTTTTTATATGCATTACATTAGGTTTAAAAAAATTAACTTCCAAATAAATATCCTGTTATGGCATTTTGTAAATCAATCATTCCTCTCTTTTTAAGATTAGAAATAAAAATCCCATCAGGATTTGCTCTTTTTAGTTTTTGTAAATCATTTTGTTTTAATTTATCAATTTTCGTAAAAGCATTGATGATAATTTGGTCACCTCGCTTATGCTTATTTAAAAATTCATCAACATTTTTATCAATTGCTAAATCTATATGTCTTGAATCAATTAAATGGACAAAAATTTGTAAACATGGTCTCTCTTCTAAATAACCTGTTAAATTTTTATTCCAATCTTTTTTTAAACTTTTTGAAACTCTTGCATAACCAAAACCTGGTAAATCAACAAACCTTGCAAAAAGATAAGGCATTTCTTCATTACCTGTTTTAAATTTAATATCAAAATAGTTAATTAATTGCGTTTTTCCCGGAGTTGAAGAAGATTTAGCTAAACCTTTTCTATTAACTAAAGTATTTAATAAAGATGATTTACCAACATTACTACGTCCTAAAAAAGCCACTTCAGCTCTATCTGGACTAGGAGAATCTACTATACTTTGAGCAGAAGTTAAAAATTGAGCATCTATTATTTTCATTATTTATCTCCACTTTCAATATTTAATATAAATCTAACAGGTTTTTTCTTACTACCACTAACTTTTGCACTTCCAGTTAACTGGTTAATAAAAATCTTTTCTCCAAACAATTCTCTATCTTCTTTAACTTCTTTTAGATATCCATTCCCAATAACTGTATATTCTTGTTTATCTGGATTATAGATTACTTTATTCCCTCTTCCTTTGTAATGCTTTGCATTTGAAATAATTTCAAAATCAACATTCCCCGTAGCAATATATTTTAAAGGTTTTTTTGCCTTACCTTGTGTTTGAGGTTTAACATAAATTTCTAGTTTGTCAGAATTTAATCTATCCTTAGCCATTTTTAGTTTTACATTTCCTGTAAAAATAGAAAGACCTTTCGCATCGTTTGTTTCAAAATTACTTGCATCTATTATTAACTTATCTGTAGCTGCAAACACTGCAGTAATACAAATTAAAAAACCTATTAAAAATTTCATAATATATTTCCTTTATTTTTTTTCAACTTCAACCTCAAAATGAGCTTTGTTAGCTTTCATATGATATTTGTTCAAATTTAAATATATGTTCTCACCTTTAATATAATTATTAAAGTAAGTACCTTCAAATGGCAAAGTATTTGTGGCAATTCCTGTTTTATCATTATAAAGCAATTCATTTGTATTTAATGTAATAGAATTATCTCTTCTAAACTTAACATTATTTAAAAACTTAAAATCATCACCTCTTTTTATAATAACATCAGAGAATAAAACATCAGTAAGTTCTTTATTATTCTTATCTTTATTTTTTAATGTCAAAACACCATCATACATCACATCTCTATCTTTATATCGTAATGCCTCTTTTGAATCTACAATTCTATGCATACTATCTGTAGTAAGTGTATACATTGTGGAATCTGTAAATGTCAAAAGGGCAATATCTTCAGTTGCACCTTTTTTTGTTTTATCTTCTACAGGAATGAAATAACTTAGTATTGATAAACCCAAAAGGGCAAAAATAAAGATTCTTATAACCATGCGTTTATAAAATCCTCTTCTATTCCATCTTCTTTAATAATATATTCAATCATCTCTCGTACTGCACCACTTCCACCTTTAGCTTCACACTGTACATTTACAATCTCTTTTATATATTTTGAACCATTTGCAGGAGTAAATGAAATGCCTGCTTTTTTAAGCATTTTAAAATCATTTAAATCATCACCAATAGCGGCAACCTCATTCCAAGAAATATTTTCTTCTTTTAAAATATTTTCTAGAATTTCATCTTTATTATGTACACCTTGGTAAAGATGTTCTATTTGTAAATCTTTTGCTCGTCTTTCAACAATTAAAGAAGTACGTCCTGTAATAATCGCTGCTTTTTTTCCAAGTTTTTTTGTCCACGTAGCAATTGCTAAACCATCTGATACATCAAAAGTTTTTAATTCATCACCACTATTTGTATATGTAATTCCACCATCAGTTAATGTACCATCAACATCTAGTACTAAAAGCTTAATCATAAAACACCTTTAGTACTTGGAATTCCTAACTTCTCATTTTTTGCTAAAGCACGTCTTAGTGCAACAGCAAATGCTTTGAAACTTGCTTCAATAATATGGTGTTTATTTCTTCCTCTATCTTGAATAATATGTACTGTTAAACCTGTATTTCCAGCAAGTGCATGAAAAAACTCTTCAACTAATTCAGTATCAAATTCTCCAACTTTTCCTGAAACATTAACTTCATAAACTAAAAAAGGTCTATTTGATAAGTCTAAAGCACATGTTGTTGAAGCTTCATCCATTACTACAGTTGCGTTACCATATCTTTCAACTTTTTCAATCGGGAATATTTCATTTTTTAAAGCTTTTCCTAAAACAATTCCACAATCTTCAACAGTATGATGTGCATCAACATGTAAATCACCATCACATGTTAAATCCAGATCAATACCACTATGCTTTGAAAATGCTTCTAACATATGGTCAAAAAAACCTACACCCGTATTAATATTTGATGTACCATTACCATTGATATCAATTTTACACTTGATATCAGTTTCTTTTGTTTTTCTATTAATTTCTGTCATAAATATTCCTATTCAGCGATAATCATTGCACTATTTAAACCATTATTAGATCTAAAATCTCTAGCTTCAGACTCTGACCTAAATCCACTAATCCAAACTCTATTTAAATCTGTGCTTTTTATAATAACTCTATACCTATTTTCTAATGCCATTTCAAATTTTCTTTTTGTAATTTTAGCACCTTCTAATCTACTAAAGGCTCCAACTTGTACAAAATATTTTCCTACAGTTGCAACTTCCGCTTTTTCCTCTTTAGTTGTTGCTATTTTTGCATGGAAGCCAAGAACAGTGACATTAACTCTAGCTGTCCCTTTCTTTACCATTCCAATATCATGAGCAGCTTTATTAGATAAATCAATAATTCTTCCAGATACAAAAGGTCCTCTATCATTAATTCTTAAAATAACAGATTTTCCATTATCTTTATTATCAACTCTAACCATTGTATTCATTGGCAATGTCTTATGTGCTGCTGTATCTGCATACATATTATAAACTTCACCATTTGAAGTTTTTTTAGCATGAAAATTTGGTCCATACCAAGAGGCAATACCTCGTTGAACATCACCAACTTTTGCTAATGTAGGATAATATCTTTTACCTGCAATTGTATAAGGCCTCATTGTTGCTCTATGCATTGCTTTTGAGTTTCTTATTTTTTCATTTGGAATTGTTTTATAAACTCTTTTACCAGTATACGTGCCATTACTAGATTTAGAAGTACATCCCGAAAAAATAAATCCAGCCCCTATAATCGCTAATATAGAAAGTTTAATTGCTTTATTATCTAAGAACAAGTCTATCTCCTATTTTTAAGAATGAATTTTTCATCTTATTATCTTTCATAAGTTTTTTAACACCAATTTTATGTTTTCTAGCAATAGAATATAAAGAGTCTCCACTTCTAACAGTATATTTTTTTAATCTTTTTCTAGAACTTTTTTCTTCAACAAACTTAATTTTGCCAATCATATCACTAGGAATTGGTAAAACAATTTTTTGTTTTATTGATAATCTACTTGATTTAAAATTATTGTAATTTTTTATCAAACTAGTCGGAACTTTATATTTTCTAGAAATTCCAGAAAGAGTATCACCCCTTTTTACAATATGAATTGCAAATTTTGTATCTTCAATATCATTTCTATTTTCATTAAATCTTGAAAGCCTACTATATGGAATATTAATAGTGTAATATTTATCAGTAGGAGGGATAATAGACTGCTTAATATGTTTATTAAGATTTAATAAATCAATATAAGTCATACCAATAGATTTTGCAACATTTTTTAAATGTAATCCACCTTTTACTGGTACAGTAGCTATAGTTTGTGAAATTCCCATATTAAGTAAATGAGAGTTTTCATCATATTTAATGAAATTTTGTGAATTCATCATAGCTAAAGAGATGATTTTTCGAATATATCTTCTACTCTCTTTTGGTAAATATTGTCTCTCTAAACCTTTTTGAACAATTAATAAATCTTCTACATCAGGTTTAATATCCCATTTTGAAACAGTTGAATAAATTTTCCCTAATTTTGAAAATGAAACTTTTCTTTGTTGATAAGCTTTAATTGTTTTTCTATAATCTTGAATTATTTTACTATTTTTTTCTTCAGGATGTTTTTGAACATATAGATCTAAAGTAGCTCTTGTAATTGCTTCAATTACTCTACCTTCACCACAATTATATGAAATTGCTGCTAAATACCATTTCCCAAATCTTTTATGTAATGCATTAAGATATTGTGATGCTGAAAATGTAGATTTAACTAAATCCATTCTTTCATCAACATACATATCATTTCTTAATCCATATCTTTTTGCAGTAGCTGACATGAACTGCCAAAGACCAGTAGCCCTTGCACTAGATCTTGCATCAATAGAAAAATTAGATTCTGCCATAGCCATATAAATGAAAACATCAGGGATGCCCTCTTGTCTTAGTATATCTTTTACTCTAGGCACAAAAAGTGATGCCTCATTTAAGTTTTCTACATATCTATGCGAATTTCTTCTATTTTGAAACTGTTCATACACTTCTTGTAATTTATAATCAGTAATAAAAGAAGACTTTATATCTAAATCTTCTAGTATCTGAATATCTCTCTGAGAAAAATTTGAACCAATTAATGAAGCGTGCGAATAGATAGAAAAAATCATAATTAATATAATAAATTTTTTCAAATACGATCCTATTTTTTGAAATAGGTAATATTTTATCTAAATTATTGTAGAAAACTGCTTAAATAAGGTAAGGGTATTAGTTGTAGTAATTTTTTCAACCTCTTCTTTAGTGATTTCTAATAGGTCTGAAATTTTATCTGCAACATAATTAGTATATGCCGGTTCATTTCTTTTTCCTCTAAAAGGTTGCGGAGTTAAATAAGGTCCGTCTGTTTCTAATAGTAATTTATCTTTTGGAATTTTAGGAAGAACTTCTACTAGTTTTTTTGCATTTTTAAATGTTATAACTCCACCTATTCCAAAGTAAAAATTATGATCTGCCAAAGGAAGGAGATGTTCACTGGCATTATAACAGTGTAAGACACCACCAACTTCTTTTGCATTGTTATCTATAAGAATCTGTCTAGAATCATCTGATGCTTCTCTAATGTGTACTATTAAAGGTTTTTTAACTTTTTTTGCAAATTCTATTTGAGAAATAAATACTTCTTTTTGTTTTGCAATATTTTGTTTTTTTTCTTCTTCATCATCAGGAAGCCTATAATAATCTAAACCACATTCTCCAACTGCAATACACTTTGGGTGATTTATATATTTTTCCAAAACAGACTCATCATACTGTTCCATGTCATAAGGATGAATTCCAACAGCAAAAAATACTTCATCGTATTTTTCTGCTAATTTAATAGCTTGTGGTAAATCATCAAAATCTGCACCTGGAATTAAAAAACCTTTAACTCCACTATCAACTGCCCGATGAATAACAATATCTACGTCTTCATAATATTGTTTATTGTCTAGATGACAATGCGTATCTATGATTATGAGAAAGACCTTTTTTCAATTAAATTTAATAAAGCATTAATTTCACCTAAGTCATCTGCTTTAATCCATGCATCAATTCCAAAGTTTTTAAAGGCTTCATAATCACTATCGTCTTCAATTATTGCTAATGAAACAAACTTATCTTCACATGCATTTGATTTATTTTCTTCAAAATCAAAAATTGTATTAATATCAATTATTGCAACAACCGCATCTCCATCAGAACCACTATGATAATGTTCAACATCATGTTTGTCATCAATTAAAGATTCATCGAATTCATTAAAAGTTACTATTTTCATATACTACTCCCAATTGGTAATTTATTAATTCTATCAAAAAAATAATTAAAATACTACAAGATATATCTTGCGGTATCTTCATCATCTATAATATCATCTAACTTTTCTTTTACTAGTTCACTTGTGATAATAATTTTCTCACCACTCTTTTCATCTGCTTCATAAGATATATCTTCAATTACTTTTTCAATAACAGTATGAAGTCTTCTAGCTCCAATATCCTCTGTCTTTTCATTTGCAGTAACTGAATATTTTGCAAAAGCGTGAATAGCTTCATCATCAAATTCTAATTCAACATTTTCAACAGCTAATAAAGCTTTATATTGTCTAAGTAAAGAATTCTTTGTATTCGTTAAAATTTTATATAAAGCATCTTCATCCAAATTATCAAGTTCAACTCTTAAAGGAAATCTTCCTTGAAGCTCTGGAAGTAAATCTGAAGGCTTAGAAACATGAAATGCTCCTGCTGCTATAAATAAAATATGGTCAGTTTTAATTTGCCCAAATTTTGTATGAACTGAACTTCCTTCTACAATTGGAAGTAAATCTCTTTGTACACCCTCTTTTGATGGGTCTTGATTTTGATTTTTTGATCCAGTTGCAATTTTATCTATTTCATCTAAAAATATTATACCACCATTTTCTGTTCTTTTAAGTGCTTCAATTTTAATGGCTTCTTGATCAAGAAGTTTATCACTTGCAACCTCTTTTAAAAGTACTCGTGCATCTTTAATTGTTACTTCTTTTTTTATCTTATCTTTATTAAGTCCACCAAGCATTTTGTTAAGGCTTTCTTGCATAGAAGACATATCCATTGGCATTGAAGAGTCTAATAATTCAACATGAGCTTTTTTAGGAATTTCAAGTTCAATTTTTCTATCATCTAACTCACCACTTAAAAGTTTCTCTTCCATTTTATTGTAAGTCTTAATAAAAGATTCTCTAGCACTATCCGTTGCCCCTTCAGGTAAAGGAGGAAGTAATTTTTCGATAATTAATTTATTTATCTCTTCATGAAGTTTATCTTTGATTTTACTTTCATATTCTTTAGTAACTAATCTAATTGATTCAAAAACTAAATCTCTAACCATAGATTCTACATCTCGTCCAACATATCCAACTTCTGTAAATTTTGAAGCTTCAACTTTTATAAAAGGTAAACCCATCATCTTTGCAAGTCTTCTTGCAATTTCAGTTTTACCAACTCCTGTACTACCAATCATCAAAATATTTTTTGGCATAATTTCTTCACGAAGTTCTGGTTCTACATTCATTCTTCTATATCTATTTCTTAAAGCAAGGGCAATTGTTTTCTTTGCATTATCTTGCCCAATAATATAATCATCTAAATATTTAACAATCTGCTTAGGTGTCATATCCATAAGTTTATTAATCCTCTAACTCTAATATTTTAATATTTTGATTTGTATAAATACAAAGTTCACCGGCAATCATAAGTGATTCTTTTACTAAATCAACAGGTTTTAAATCTGAATGTTTAGCCAGTGCTCGTGCAGCAGAAATTGCAAAATTTCCACCTGAACCAATAGAAGCGATACTTCCATCTTCAGGTTCAACAACATCACCATTTCCCGATAAAATAAAGATATGATCTTTATTTAAAACAATCATCATTGCTTCAAGTCGTCTAAGAACTTTATCTTTTCTCCACTCTTTTGAAAATGAAATAACAGCTTTTAACAAATCACCTTTTGTAGTTTCTAAATGACCTTCAAACATATCATAAAGATTAAATGCATCAGCAGTACTCCCTGCAAAACCAGAAAGAATCTGATTTTTATATAGCTTTCTAATTTTTGTTGCATTACCTTTTAAAACTGTATCACCAAAAGTTACTTGACCATCTCCGCCAATTACTGCATGGCCTTGCCCTTTATAGGCAAGTATCGTAGTAGCGTCAAACATTAATTATTCTCCAATAACTACTACAGATAAAGTAGCATGTATTCCATGACCTAATTTACAATCAGCTTCAAAAGTACCTTCAGCTTTTATTTTAGTTTTTAATGAAATCGACTTTTTATCAATTTCTATAGAAAATTGTTCTTTTAAAGCTTCACCAATCTCTTTATTTGTAACAGACCCAATTAAGTGTCCATTTGCACCAATTTTATGTGCAATAGTTAGTTTTGTAGCATTTAACTTTTCAGATAATTCTTTTGCAGTAGTAATTTCTTGTGCTTCTTTTTCATCTTTTCTTTTTTGTTCTGCTTTATATTTTGCTAACACATCATTTTTTGCATGTAATGCTAAACCTTTTCCAATAAGGAAATTTTTTCCATATCCATCTTTAACTTCTTTTACTTCACCAGCTTTACCAGTTCCATTTACATCTTTTAATAATAATACTTTCACAGTTTCTCCAATTTTTTTAAAAGTTGGATATTTTACTATAAGTTGTTTGAAGTGAGTATTAAGATGATAATCTATTAATTTTTTAAATTTTTATATAATGAGACTAGTAACAATTTAATCTCTAATTAACTCATAAATAAAATAAGATATAATAAATATAATGATTTATAAGGAGAAACTATATGGATTTAGTTTTGGAACTGAATTCTCATGCCCTAGGAGTAATATTCCTAACATTGATAGCTCTATTTCTTTTTACAAGAGAGAATTTTCCTATTGAGACATCAAGTTTAATAATTCTTGTCTCATTAACTGTTGGATTCACACTTTTCCCATATACCAAAAACGATGAGACATTGCATGCTCTTGATTTTTTTTCTGGTTTTGGACATGAAGCTTTAATTGCCGTTTGTGCTCTAATGATTGCAGGACAAGGGCTAGTGAGGACAGGTGCATTAGAACCAATTGGTAGATTTCTATCTAGATTATGGATACCTTACCCTAAGATTTCTTTACTTCTAACTCTTTTAATAGGTGCCATTTTAAGTGCTTTTATAAATAATGTTCCAATTGTTATTCTTTTACTTCCTATATTAACTGCCGTTTCATTACGTACAAAAACACCTGCATCAAAAATATTAATGCCTATGGGATTTTCTACATTAATTGGAGGAATGAGTACGACCATTGGTACATCTACAAATCTTCTTGTGGTTTCTGTTGCTGTGGATATGGGATTAAAAAGTTTTGGAATGTTTGACTTTTTTCTTCCTGTTTCAATTGCTGCACTTATTGCAATATTTTACTTGTGGATTATAGTTCCTCTATTTATTCCAAATAGAGAAGCACCTTTTTCAGATACTTCACCTAGAATATTCTCAGCTAAACTAATGATTGTAAAAGATTCTACTTCTGAAAATCTTACCATTGAAGAGCTGATACAAAAAACAGATGGAATGATGAAGATATCGAGATTATATAGAAGTAGTAGTGATATTTTTATTTTTCCCACTAAAAATATAAAAGTAAAAGCAGAGGATATGCTTGTTGTTGAAGATACACCTGAAAATCTTAAAAGCTATGAAACAATACTAGAAGCTGCATTATATACAAACCTAGGAGCAGTTGATAATGAACATCCTCTAAAAGCAGATGACCAACAAATTGCGGAAGTAATAATATCACAAGGTTCAAAACTAAATAATACTACCTTATCTCGAACTAGATTTTTAACAAGAAAAAATCTTTTATGTTTAGCTCTTCATAGGTCAGGAAGAACTCCTAAAACTATAATAAAAGATATTTCTGACATAACTTTGAAAGAGGGAGATGTTTTATTAGTACAAGGTAAGACAGAGCATATAGCTGAGTTAAAAAGAAGTAGAGAATTATTAGTTCTTGATGCAACAGAAGATGTAATTCAATCAGAAAAAGCACCTTATGCCTTTTTAATTATGTTTGCTATTGTTCTGGTTTCAGCCTTAGGAATTTTACCAATTGCTATTAGTGCTACCTTTGGAGTATTATTAATGTTCTTAACTAATTGTATTAACTGGAAAGATGCTTCTAATGCATTAAATACTCAAGTAATACTCATAGTTGTTGCTTCATTAGCATTAGGACAAGCTCTCTTAAAAACTGGGGCAGCATCTTATTTAGCAAATATTTTTGTTTCTTCCATGGAAGGAAGTTCAACAACAGTCATGTTAAGTGGATTGATGTTATTAATGGCAATAATAACTAATATTGTATCAAATAATGCAGCAGCAGTTATTGGAACACCTATTGCAATTGGGATTGCATTACAATTAAATCTTCCACCAGAACCTTTTGTATTAGCTGTTCTTTTTGGAGCAAATATGAGTTATGCAACACCAATGGCTTATAAAACTAATTTATTAGTTATGACAGCAGGAGGATATACTTTTAATGATTTTTTAAAAGTAGGTATTCCTCTTACAATTATAATGTGGCTTACATTTTCTTGGCTCTTACCTTTGTTGTATAATATTTGATACTTATAAAAAGATGAAGAAGGAACATAATCTCTTCATTTTTTTATCTTCTAGGTTTAGGTAAACTCCTTACTTCATCTTTATCAATAAAGCCATCATCATTTAAATCATGTTTTTTAAAATTTTCTTTCATCTTTTTTGGGGCTTCTATATAGGAAATCTTATTATCATGATTTTTATCAAACATAGTTATATGCCCAGGCCTTTTTTCTAATTTAAATTCACCTTGATTAAAAGATTTTTTTATTTCATTTGTTTTTTTATTTTTATATTGGACTCTTAAATCTTTACTCTGGTCAATTTTAAAAAAATCATCACTAACACATCTAACAAAGTTTTCTATTCTTATTACATCACCTTGAGGACCTCTTCCTTGACTAAATCTAGAAGTAGAACCACTTTTAGGATCACTCCTTTGCGCTCCAGCACCATGTACATCCAAAAGATTTTTCATATTAGTTTTTCTATCTTCCATAAAACCTAAAGCTCTACCAAAAGATAAATACACTGCATTTGAACCAACTTTTTTTCCATCTAAATGTGTAGTACTTGTCCAATAAAAAGGAAAATCTTTATCATAAGATTCATTTCTTATAGAAGTCACATTAAAGATATCACTAATTGCTGCACTGGAAGTAGTATCAGGTGATTTTCCATAATCAACAATACTTTGAAGTTCTTTTGCATTTGGCAATTTCCAATTTGTTTTTCCTGCATAATTTAAATTTTCACAGTAAAAAATTGCATTTTCCCAATTCATTCCTTTTTTACTATCACTTTTCATCCAAGTAAGTTTTGTTGCATTATCAAAAATTGTTCCATTATGATTATCAACAAAATCATTTTTCCCATAAGACTTGTTACCTCTAACTAGTTTTAAATAAAATTTTGTGGAACCTCTATTCCCTTTATTAAACTTTGGATAACCCTTTATTCTTCCATCAGCAAAGTTTACTCCAAAGAAAGTTTTTGATCCATTCATCGTTGTACTAACATAGTCAGTTTTTGTCCAATATTGAGCATCAATATATCTCTTTTCATCAGGATATTCAAAATCGAAATATGAAGTATTTATATATGGTTTTGCATCTGAAGGAACAGTAGCTATATCATGTCTTCCTTTCCCAGTTCTACCAGAAAAATCAATTAATGAATAAAGTTCTTTAATAGTGGGAATACGCCAGTCACTAAAGCCCCCAATGTTCGAATATCTAGCATAATCAAGTGCTTCATCCCAAGTAAGTTTTTTACTAAAATCTCTTTGCCAGATAAGTTCAGTGTTATTATCTTTAATTGTCCCATTATTGTTATCAAAAAAACTAGGTTTATTTTTTATATAGGAGGAGTCTTGTCCAAAAAATCTATCACCTTTTTTTGGTTTTTTTATATATGAATTATTATCAAAATAATTCTTCTGTCCTGTATCTACTATGATATATGTTGGTTTTTCTTCTGAAAAACCAACTGTATACATACTAACTAGTAGAGTAAATGTTATAAATGTTTTATTGTTCATATTAATCCTTTATATGAGAACTGAACAATTATAAATTGGTAAAATTAACTTTGATTAAACAAAAAGTAAACCAAAGTAAATGGATTTGTTTTAGCTTGCAATATCAAGAGTGTTAGGTAAATTATGTCTAATATTTCTTTTTTTAACATAATTGTTTAAACCAATATGGTTGTTATATCCTAATAGTTTTGCAATTTTTCTAACTGATAAACCAACTGATAAAAGTTCTTCGATTTTGTCTCTTTGTTTATCAAATTTAGATTTTTGAATAGTTCCTTTTGGTTTTCCTAAAACTTCACCTCTTAACTTCTTAGCAGTTAAAGCCTCTTTTGTTCTTAGACTCATTAGCTCTTTTTCTAATCCTATAGTCATTGAAATTACACCCAAAATCATTTGAGTTAACATATCTTTATCGTCAACTAAATCTAAATTTTGTTTTATAACAACAATTCTAATTTTATTTGAAAGTAAGAATTTAACTATCTCTAAAATTGTCTCGATTGTTCTTCCAAAAACATTTAAGTCATAAACTAAAAGAGTAGACGATGACTGACAATTTTTTAGAAAATCTAGAATATTTTTTTCATCATCAGGAGTATTTATTTGAACTTCAATTGCTTGATAAATAGAGAAATTATTCCTGTCTCTTATACACATCTCCGAGCCCACGAGACCAGAGAGGATCTCG
>OJIJ01000101.1_pt1 | contig 13096 bp, 13 predicted proteins | sample 1595891 | NCBI WGS metagenome assembly OJIJ01 (sample SAMN05416853, study PRJEB24817) | seawater metagenome | isolation source: Sea water | place: Canada:Atlantic | collected 2013-11 | reverse complement strand
CGAGATCCTCTCTGGTCTCGTGGGCTCGGAGATGTGTATAAGAGACAGTGTATATCCTTATAACTTATTAAGTTAAAAATAATTTTAACATTTATACTATTAATATTAGAAAAACTAATACCTAGCAAGTACTACAAATTCAGTAGAACATATAGTTAGTTATGATTTTGGAAATAAAATTTCTACTTCGGTTCCGTTCCCTTCCTCACTAGTTATTACAATTTTTGCATTATGCATATCAATAATTTTTTTTGAAATTGCCAATCCTAGGCCTGTTCCACCAGAGTCTTTATTCCTACTCTTATCTGTTCTATAAAACTTTTCAAAAACTTTTTTTTGTTCATTTAGGGAAATTCCAATTCCTCTATCTTTAACATTAATAATTATGTATTCTTCATTTGAATAATTTTTTATTGTTACATTTGAATCTTTATAACTAAAAATAATAGCATTTTTTATAATATTTTTTAAAGCAATTTTCAATAATTTTGAATGTCCTGAAATATGTGTTGCTTCATTAATTTCATATTTTATATTGATGTTTTTAATTTTTGCAAAACTTTCTAATTCTTTTCCTGCTTCTAAAATAAGTTCATCAACATAAATTTCTCTTTCAATATCTTCTAAATGATTTTTTGATTTTGCTAAAAATAAAAGATCATCAATAGTTTGCTGAATAATTAGAACTTCATCTAAACAATTATTTAAAGTTTCTTTATATTCTAAAGATGAACGATCTTTTCTTAATGATATTTCAATTTCACCTCTAATAATTGTTAAAGGTGTCTTTAATTCGTGGGAGGCATCACTACTAAATTGTGAGATTTTTTCAAATGACAATTCTAATCTTGTCAATAATGAGTTTATCTCTTTAGTAAGTATATATATTTCATCATTGTTGTTATTCGTTATTTCTAATCTCTTAGATAAATCCATTGCATGTATATTTTTTAAATCCTTAATAATCTTTGCAATAGGTGAAAGAGATTTATATATTAAGAAGTATCCACCAAGTGTTGCAAAGATAAGGATAATTGGTATGATAAATAGTAGTATATATAAAAGATTTTCTAAGGTACTATTTAAAGTATCATTAGTTGTTGCTACTTCAACAATATAATCAATGTTATTGAGTTCAAATTTCAACCTACTAATTATATATGGTTCTTGAACTTCAAATATTATAGTATCCGTATTATATTTTTTTAGTGTATTAAAATCTTTTTTTATATCTTTTGGAAATTTTATAGATTTAATACTCTCTATTTTAGTATCAATTTTTAGAAGTCTTATATATAAAGGTTCAAATTTGTATTCTTTTTCTTCATCAAAATCTTTTAAATCTTCTATGTCATCATGTTCTAAAATATCGTCTGCAATATCTAAAATAATGACTTTTAATGTACTTTCTACTTTATCTAAGGTAGATATTTCTAGTGCTTTATGTAATGAAAAAGAAAAGACAATTAAAATGCTTAATTGAATAAGAAAACCATAAACTAAAAGCTTTTTTTTAATTGAAAGTTTATTCATCATTTATTTTAAATCCCATTCCTCTAACTGTTTTAATTAGCTTTTTTTCATAAGGTTTATCTATTTTGTTTCTTAGTCTGTAAATATATACATTTATGACATTACTCATATTTGTATCATCTAAATTACTTAAAGAATCCATAATTACAGTTTCTGATAAAACTTGGTTTTTATTTTTAATTAAAAATTCTAAAATCGAGAATTCTTTTGAGGTAAGAGGAATTGTATTATTTGCTCTTTTTGCAGTTTTTGAAAGTAAATCTAATTCTAAATCATCTACTTTTAATATAGTATCAAAAGAGTTTTTTGTTCTTAGTTGCACTCTAATTCTTGCTAATAACTCAGAAAATGAAAAAGGTTTTGCTAAATAATCATTTGCACCAAGATCTAAACCTTTTATTTTATCTTCAATAGAATCTTTTGCTGTAAGCATTATAATAGGAGTTTGAATCTCTGATGCTCTTAAAGTTTTGCATACTTCTATTCCATTTTTTAATGGAATCATAATATCAAGTAAAATCAAATCATAATCATTAACACTAGCTAGGTAAATACCCTCTTCACCATTTAAAGAATAATCAATAGTGTAAGATTCTTCTTCTAAACCTTTTTTTAAAAAATTTACAATTTTTTCATCATCTTCAATAATCAAAATCTTCATTTAATACCTCTTGGTTATTTTACAGTTTTTGAAATTAATTCAAGGATTGTAATTTCATTATTAGCTTTATATCTATAATTAATTCCCCAAGTACCTAAGCCCTTATTTACATAAATTGCAGTTTTACTTTTATAAAACAGACCAGATAAAAAAGGCTGTACTAATTTTACTAAGAAATGAAAAGGAAAAATTTGACCACCATGAGTATGTCCACATAGAAATAATGAAGTATTTGTTTTAGTTGCAAACTTATAATCTTTTGGTTGATGAGAAATAAAAATTGTTGCATCATTATACTCTAGAAAATGCTTGACTCTTTGTTCATCTCTTCTTATTCCAAATAATTTTGAAAACCTATCTGCTAAGCCTACAATGCAAATTTTATTACCATTAAAATCTATTAGCTTATAATTGTTATCCATAAAAATAAAAGAGTTAAGTTCTTCTTTTAACTCCTCTAACCCATAAACAATATCGTGATTTCCACTTATAAAATATACTGGTTTAATAAAAGCTAAACTATTTAAAATTTGTAATTTCTTTTGTATATTTTTGCACTTACAATTTATAATATCTCCAGTAATAACAGCAAAATCATAATCTAAACCCATACATATATCTATTAAATTAGACATAGTACTTTCCTGCATTTTTTTATTTATATGCAAATCACTTAAATGAAGTATTTTTAAACCATCTAAATGAGGATGATTAATCAATACTTCAATTTTCTTGGGATTTGGAAGTTCCATTTTTTAGAATACTTTTTCTAAATCTTTTTTTTCAATGTAACTAATATTTTTAATTACTCCATTTTCAAGTTTGTAGACTGTTGTTTTTTCTTCTTCTTGTAAAAACCTTTTATCTGATTCATCATAAATAAGTAAAATACTATGTTTATATTTTTTCATTTTAGGTAAAGCAAACATTTTTGTAATAATTGAAGGCATATCTGAAATATTTGCAATGAACACAGCATGATTATTTTGTAAAAAATCTGGATTTTTACTAGATAAGAATTGATTTACATCTGCTCCTGTACCTTTTTCAAAAGAAACAAGAATAGTTTTCACATCACTATTTACTGTATGCACTTTATCAAATTGATCAACTAATGAAAAATTGTTGATATTTTTATTTAACTCAAAACTATTTGAGAATAACAATGTTGCGAATGTTAGAAGAAATACTATTTTTTTAATCATCTATTTCCCTTTTCTGTATGATAATTTATATTTTATATCTATTTGGTCTCTAACTGTTAGAAACAACAATGATGGAGGCTCTATATTAAATTCAGTTAATTTAATAGAAAAATTCCCGCTTAAATTTAATAACAATGGATCTTCTATTATAGTTACTATTGATGAAATCTCTTTATTAACTCCATTAAGTGTTAGGAAACCATTAATTTTATAGTTTGTATCAGTTTTTTGAATGCTTTTAATTTCAATGTTAATTGATGGATTAGTTTCAATATTTAAAACATTATACATATGCTTATCTCTATGTAGGTTGTCACTTACTAAAGATAAAGGAACAATAGATATCTTTCCTTTTATTGATTCAATATTTTCACCTATTGTCAAAGTAGAATCTACTTTTTCTGTTTTTGGGTTTATTTCGCTATCACCAAAAATTTCTGTATGAGCTTGTATTTCTCCTTTTTTTAATGTTAAGTTATTTCCAAATGAAAATATACTTAACACAACAATTAATATTAGTTTATACATAATGTAACTCCTCTTTTTGCGTTTGTTGTGTATTGATCACTTTTAAAAGTGATAGTAAAAAAATTGTAGGAACAAAGATAATTAGACTTTCTAAAGCTACAAATAATCCAGCACCAGATGCCATCCAGCCTATAAAAATCATATACATACTAATTGTTTTTAAATCCTTTTTCATAATTGTTTGAAGTATTGCTACATTATAAAAAGAGATTACAAAAGGGTAAAAAAGGGATAAGATAAAAGCTTCTTCTAAAAAATAGAATAGATAACTAAGAGCGAATAATATTATTATAAATAGTTCTTTTTGGTTTTTTTGCATTTTATATTTAAATGCGGCAACTACTCCAATAATATGAAAAAGTGCAATTTCAAAACTATATCCATCTCTCCAAATTGAAATTGTTATATCTCTTGACAGAGTTTCAAATAAAGCAGAATCTAAAAATATCCATAAAATCATCACAAACAATGAAAATTCTTGATAATTCTCTTGTTTAGCTTTTTCTTTTGGCAAAAAAATTGAAGCTATAAAGGGTATGATAGTAAGTACTATTGCTAAATCACCTCTTAAAGAGGCTTCATAATTGAATAATGATGTTCCTACTACATAAGAAATTGCAAGTGCAAATCCTAAATCTATAAATGTAGCTTTTTTCAATTCATTTATTAAAAGTGGTGCTAAAGCTCCAACACTTATTCCTAAAATAAAAAGCATTAAAATTGATAGATTTGGATAAAAGAAACTCATCATTAATTGTAAGCTTAAAAATAAGAAAATTTTATTGTTGTTTGATATATTAAGATAATACGCTAAAAATGAACCAAGAATTCCTCCTATAGGAAGTGGTGCGATTGCAAAAATATCAGAAGAAAAATATTCTACAATTCCAGTTTGTGCAATTAGGAGGTAATAACATAACTCCGAAGAGATGAAAAGTATTAAAGCTAATTGTCCAATTGATATTTTTTGAAAATCTAATTTTTGCATAAAAACTCCTTTTGATAAAAAAAGATTAAATAAACTACTACAAATAATGAATCAAAAGCACTGATAACTAAAGCTTCAATTCCTAAAGATTTAGACATAAAAAGTGCAAAGAATACAGAACTTATAAATACTCTTATAATGACAGTGATATTTGTTAATATGATTTGATGTTCTTTATATTTTAAAGCCATAAAATGTAAGATACCGGTCATACTAACAAATGAAAATACAACATATTCATAAGTACCAGAAAAAGAAAAACCAATAAGTGGATAGATAAAACTAGCTAAAAGGATAAGTCCAATTCCTCCAAATCCATCACTTAAAACACCAATTAAATTGTATTTTTGTAAAGATGTTAAGCTATATTTATTTCGAAGAAAAAACACTAAACTCCCTATTGTAATTAATCCAAAAATTGTTCTTAAAATCCATAATAAATAAATATTCATATTTAAAAATCCTGCTTGAACAAAACCAGAGAGACTCAAACTTGAAAAGATCCCAATAATCCCTACAAGATAAACATAATAAAAAGATACTTTTTTAAGGTCTTCTATATAAGAAGTAAACATAGATAAAACCATAAAAAATATTCCTATTCCCATAGCAACATGAGCATGGGCAACTATTAAATCATTTCTATGAAATACCCATCTTAGCTCAGGCACAAAGAGAATATTTCCTTGTACATCAACAAAAAGAAAAGCAAGGATAGATATAAGAAGAGATAAGCTTGCAAAACTTTCTATCTTTGAATCTTTATACCATCTATAAAGAAGTGGTATATAAAGTAAGGTAAGATATTGTAAAAACCACTCTTGGTTGTATGTTAAAGGTTCAAAAAATATTCTATATAAAACAGAAGAAAAGTAAAATACAGTTGAAATAATCCATAATATATTCCATCTTGCTATAAACTCTTCTTTGTTTAATAACTTGATAATTAAATAGTACAAAGGTATTAAAGATAGACTCATTCCTAGTGTATTGTCTCCATGAGGACCACTAACTGTTCTTTCTACTTGTCCAATTATAGGATTCATTAAAATCAAAAGAGTAATGGGAGCAATAACAACAATTTTTAAACATACTTTCACCCACGTAGGATAAATTTCATATTGTTTAACAAAATTATATAATGCGATGACATAAATTAGACCTGCAAAAGCTAGAATGAAATTTAATTCATAGGGAAAATCATAGAAAGATAATCCTCTTGTATTTCCAAAAAGAAGTGAACTTATCATAAATATTAAAAATATATACCAAAATATAGTATATAAGTTTAGAAAATGAAGTCCTTTTTTAGATGCTCCAACTTCTTTATTTATAAGTAAAAAAGGTAAATATGAAAGCATGAGAGGTACAAAACCATAAAGCATTAGACTAATATGCAATGATCTTAAATTTGTTGGCAATAAAGTTTTTGAATCAATAGTAAAACCCAATAGATTTATAGAGTAAAAAAGTCCAAAAATTAGGCCAATGGCAAAAAACACTAGTGATATTTTAAAATGTGTTTGTACAAAAGTATTAAAGTTGTCCATCTATTACCTTTACAATTCTGTGTATCTTTGAAGCAAGACTCATATCATGTGTTGCAACAATTATTGTTGTACCTTCTTCAGATAGTTTTTTTAAGATTTCAAATACATTTTGTGAATTCATAGAATCTAAATTTCCTGTAGGTTCATCTGCAAAGATTACTTTTGGGTTGTTTATAAGTGCTCTTGCAATTGCTGCTCTTTGTCTTTGTCCTCCTGAAATTTCATTTGGATATTTATCTATAATATTTTTTATTCCTAAAAGTTCTAATAATTCTTCAATTTCTTCTTTACTTGCATTCTCATTTGCAATTTGAATATTCTCTTTTACTGTTAAATAGTTAATTAGATAATGGAATTGAAAAACAAAACCAATATTTTTTTGTCTAAAAGTATCTATATCTTTAATATCTTTAAAATCAATATCTTCAAAATAGACTTTTCCTGATGTTGGATTTAAAAGTGTTGACAGAATTGAAAGAAGTGTTGACTTTCCACTCCCACTTTCTCCTACAATTGATACAAACTCGCCTTTTTTAATCTCGAAATTAATATTTTTTAAAGCAATATCATTATCATAACTGTGTGATATGTTTTGAGCTTTTATCATATTTTATTTCCTTGGATTAAGATTACAGGGTCTGTTTTTGCTGCATTTAGTGCTGGTATTACTGCTCCTGAAATTGCCATAACCATTGAAGTGAAAAATACATATAAAGCTAAGGTAGATGTTATTTCACCATTTACATAACCTTGTAAATGTGAAGAATTTTTTATGAAAAATAGAATAATATGAGATAAGAAAAATGCACTAATAAAACTGAAAAAACCAAGAATGAAACTTTCGCTCATTATTTGATAAACTATTTTTTTCATTGGAATTCCAATAGCTCTTTTAATTCCAAATTCACTTTTTCTTTGATTTATAGTAATACTTAAAATACTTACGATACCCAGTAGTCCCATAGCAAAAGCAATAAAAGAAATTGCATTTGATGATATTTGAATGATTTTAAATTGATTATAGTTATCTACAAAACTATCTGTAGATTTCGCCTCAATTTTAGAACTTAAAGAGTTAATATCTTTTATAAGATTTTCAATTTCTGTATCAATCTTACTATTTACCATAATCATCGATGCACTTTTATTGAAAATTTCTCCAGCATCTTTGATATTTAAAACAACCCCTCCATTTTCGAAACCAATAGAACTTTCGAAAACACCTGAAATATTAAAAGTTTTATTTGCAATTTCAATAGAATTTTTATTCTGTAGTTGTTTATAAATTGAGTGACCAACCAATACTTCATTTTCTTTAGAATATGTACCTTGTATTAGTTTGTAATTTATAAATCTGTTTTTAGTTACTCCATAAACAGCAACAATTGGTAGTTTTTCAACAGGAGATGCTCCTACAATAATGGCTGAGGAATCTTTTATATTAGATAATTTATTTATTTTTTCAATTAAATTAATATCTACATTTGAAAAAAATGTATCAGAAATTTTTGCTTGAGTAATAATAATATCGCCATCACTTCTTAACATAGATGAATACATACTAATAATACCATTTGAAATAGAACTAATTAAAAATATTGAAGTAATAGAGAATATTAGACTTAAATATATTAATGTAGTTTTTAATCGATTGGCTTTTAAAGCTTTTAATGCAGATGAAATCAATAGTTTCCTTTATTATATTTTGTGGAAATATAACAAATGTATATGAAAGCTTAGTGAATAGAATATGAATAAAAATTCATATTCTTTTTCTCTTCTATTGAGGGAAAGAATCGAGTTAACTATGTATTAACTATTAATTATATTTTAGTTAATGGTGGTCTATTATAATTCTAATACAAATTAAGAAGAAATGCGAATCTTCTTAAAATAATTTAAAAGCTGCGAACTTTTAAGCTTATAAAATTTGTTTCCTTGTGTGAAAAAAGCTTCTTTTTCAAGAAGCTTTTTTTTGCCTATATTAAATATCTTCTTTAAACCAATTATTGATCTCTTTAGTAACTCTTTTAATTGTTTTTTCATCTTCATAAAAATCAAATTGTACCTGATTCTCAAACCAAACAAGTTTTTTATCTTTAGATTGAATTGATTTGAAAAGTTCTTTTGGCACATTTTTTCCACTAGCTGCTTTATTTGAATGAACCATCAATATTGGTTTTGAAACTGATTTCATTTCAGGTCTCATATCTATTCCCCAAATCCCAAGCTCACTCATTCTTGTTATTTTGTTTTCCCAAGTACTTTTATTAACCCAAGGCATATACCAGTCATGAATAGATTTGTGTAAAAGTAAAGCATCTTTATTTTCTAAACTTACTACAGGGATATATTCAACTTCCCCAGTTGTTTCAAACATCATTTTTGCTTTTTTTGCTTTTTCTAAACGATTTGATAACTTCTCTTTTCCTCCTGTATATAATTGTGATACCTTTGGAACTAAATAATGACCAGCAATAACTGCAATAGACTTTAACCTTTTATCTTCATTTAGAGCTTTAGTCATCCAGTTAGCTCCTTGACAAACACCTACTCCATAAATACTACTTTTCTCTACATCTTTTAAAGTTTCAAGATAAGTGATTGAAGCTTGAATATCTTTTGTTTTTTGCTTGCCACTTTCAAATCTTCTTGGTTTCCCTTCACTTTCGCCATGATAAGTTGCATCAAATATGACAACTTTATATCCTTCTTTAACAAGTTCTTTGGCGTAGTTTAAAGGAGCTTGTTCTTTTACATAACCAACTGGACCTATAATAGTTATTGCTGGATATTTTTCTTTTTTTTCATTCGGTGTAAAAATAACTCCTTTTAAAGTATTATTACCACTTTTAAAGCTTATAGCTTCACTTTGAATCTTTTCACTTGCATAATTTAATGAAATACCGAGTGATACCAATATTGCACCTAGCACTATTTTTTTTAAAAATTGCATTTTTAATCCTTTTTTTTAATTTTGAATAAAAAATAAACTTTTTTAATTCATTTATTCTTATTCTTTTTGTTATATACAAGCATTTTAACAGTTTTCATGTATAATTAAAATGATTAATTTTATATACTGGATATATCAAAAATGAATACTGATCTAAATTTATTACCAATGTTAAATGCCATACTACAAACTAAAAGTGTGAGTAAAAGTAGTGATTTATTAGGAATCAGCCAACCTGCAGGAAGTAGATTGTTAGCAAAATTAAGAACTCGTTTAAACGATCCTGTATTAGTTCGAACAAGACAAGGTTATGAATTAAGTTCTTTTGCTAAAAGTATCAATAGTCAAGTAAAAGATCTTTTATTCAATGCAAATAATATATTTAAAGATAGATCTTTTAATCCAAGTACATCATCTAAACAATTTAAAATAAGCAGTACTGATTATGGAGTAATATGTGTATTGAATCCTTTGATTTTAATGTTAGATAAAGTTGCTCCAAATATAGAAATATCCATTTTCCCTTGGGAACAAAATACTTTACAAACTATTGAAAAAGGTGATATAGATTTTGCTTTATATTCAGATGAAGAAATTCCTATGGATTTTTACTCTAAAAATTTGTATGAAGAATCATATGTTATATTATTAAAACAAAATCATAAATTATTAGAAAAAAGTATTAAAAGTTTAGATGAAGAGGCTTTTATAGACGAAGTTTCTAGGTACCCTCAAATAGTGCCAAGTTATCCTCAAGTGGATAATACCTATATAGTTGATGATGTTTTAAGTCGTATGGGCCATAAAGAACATAAGATCTCTACATCCACTCCTTATTTCTCGACTTTAGCTATGATGATTGTTAATACAAATAAAATTGCAATTGTTCCAAAAAGAATTGGACTAGAATTTAAAGATTTGTTATCATTAGAGTTAATTGATTTTCCAAATAGAAAGAATAATTTTGATTATAGGCTCATATGGCATGAAAGAATACATCAAGATGAAAGTTTTATTTGGTTAAAAAATGAAATCTTAAAATTAAAACTGGATAAAAAATTAAGTAAAGTTATGTGAACAAATGTTATTTTGATAAAAAGAAAATATACTATTAAATAAAACTTAGGAGAAAAAAATGGTCCATACTTTATATTATGTTTATGACCCTATGTGTTCGTGGTGTTATGCATTTGCTCCAACTTTTGAAAAAGTAAAAGAAAATTTAGCTTCTAATATTAAAATTGTTTATGTTCCTGGAGGATTAGCACCACATTCAAATGAACCTATGCCTCAAAACATGCAGGAAAAAATAGAATCGATTTGGTATGAAATAGAAAAAGTTGTAGGAACAAAATTCAATCATGATTTTTGGACTAAATGTATTCCAAAACGATCAACTTACTTAGCATGTCAAGCAACTCTTGCTGCAAAGATGCAAGGCAAAGAAGAAGAAATGATTAAAGCTATACAAGAAGCTTATTATCAAAGAGCAATGAACCCTAGTGAAGAAGATACTATGATTCAATTAGCAGAAGAATTAAATCTAGATATAGAACTTTTTAAAAACAACCTAACATCAGAAGAAACTATAAAAAACTTTACAGAAAAAATGAATCTTCGAAGTAAACTTCATTTAAATAGTTTTCCATCTTTAGCTATAAAATATAAAAAAGAGATTTATCCAATAAATGTAAAATATAACGACCCTGATGCAATTTCAAAACAAATTGAAAATACTACAGAAAACGTATATTTTTAATCAATAAAAGTATCATTTATAGGTTCAGAGTTATAACAAACTCTGCACCTTTATATTCAATGCCCTCAAAAGAATACTCAACATTATTAACTGTTAATTCCCCATTCATTCTTTCAACAATTTGCTTACTCATATATAATCCTATTCCCGTACCACCCTCTTCTTCTTTAGTAGTAAAATATGCTTCAAAAATATTTTCTAATATAGCTTCTGGAATTCCACCTGCATTGTCTTTTATTTTTATTTTAAGTTGAGTGCCTTTATTTTTTGTTTTTATAAAAAGGAGTCTTCTCTCCCCTCTTTCTTTTTTAACTAACTCTTCTTTTGCATTTTTTAATATATTAATAAATGTTTGTAATAATTCATTTTCTAAGCCGTATATTTCAACATTATTTATATCTTCTATTATTTCAATATTGTTATTTTTAAACTGAGAACTTATAAGTTTAAAAGTTTTAGAGAAGGCCTCTTCTAAATAAAAAGATTCATATTTTTTATTTGGATTAAAAAAGTTTCTAAAATCATCTATTGTAGTTGATAAACTTTTTATTGAATTATCAATTGCAGATGTTGCTTCATTAAATTCTTCATCTGTAAAGGTATCAAATTCTTTACTAAATTTAAGCATTCCATTTGAAGCACTAATAACACTTAATGGTTGTTTCCACTGATGGGCAATATTTCCTATCATTTCTCCCATTGTTGCCATTTTTGATTGTTGAATTAAAAGTTTTTCTTTTTGAATTGCATTTTCCATCTCTTTTTTAATATCATCTCTATATTTTTTAAATCTGTTTGCAATTATCTTTGATATGTAAAATGAGATTAATATAAATATAAATGTAACAATAAAAACTGTTAAAATGATTTTATTAAAGGCTTCTTCTTTCCTTTCTTCTAATAAAGCTTTTCTTTTTTCCACTTCTTTATTTAAATTTTCTAGATAGAAACCTGTCCCCATAGCCCAGTTCCAATCTTCAAATAACTTTATATATGAGATTTTGCTATTAGTATTTAATATCTTACTTGGAGTTACAATAGAAGAGTATTCCATAAAGCCACTTCCATTTATTTTTGCAAACTCTATTACATCATTTACAACATACCGACCACTTTTATCTTTTTTGTTTAATCTATTAGTCCCAACTAAAGAATCATTAAGATGCGCTAAGGTATTTCCTTTTAAATCAAAAATAAATATATATGAATTATCTCCATACCTAATGCTTTGTATTTTTCTTAATAAGTCTTTTTTTAATTTATTTTCAAAATCTTCTATATATTCACCAGTACCAATTGCTATATTATATGGTTCAAAATATTTATAAAAACTAATTTTTTTATATGCATTAAGAGAATCCTTATTCTTATACCAATAATAAGTATCATAGGCTTCTGTCTTATTGTCAATTACCTCAACAAATTTCTTTGCAAACTCATAACCATTGGCATCTTTAAACTCCAAAAAGTTTTTTCCTTCAAGTTTTTTGTTTAACGGTTGTAATAAATTGGTCCCATGTTCATCACTTATAAAAATATATCCTCTTCCTTCATTATAAATCATTCCACTAAGTGCATTTTTAATAGTTTGAAAATTATGTTCTTTTGAATGAGTATGTTTTTTTGTATTCTCTTCAGTATAGATACTTGTTGCAATTCTATGAGCTTCATAAACTCTCTTTTTTAAATCTAATCGTAATAATTCTTCGGCTTTTTCTTTTTCATTTTTAATTAAATTATAAACTCTTTCAATTTCATTCTTTACTCTTTTTTTATTATTTTCCAAATAATTATTTTCAATAAGTTTAATTTCATGGATATAATCTTTATTTTTTTCATTTAAAAAAATTTGAGTAAAAAGAAGTGATAGAACTGTCTCTTATACACATCTGACGCTGCCGACGAAGAGGATAGTG
>OJIJ01000100.1_pt1 | contig 13172 bp, 16 predicted proteins | sample 1595891 | NCBI WGS metagenome assembly OJIJ01 (sample SAMN05416853, study PRJEB24817) | seawater metagenome | isolation source: Sea water | place: Canada:Atlantic | collected 2013-11 | reverse complement strand
AAGAAATATTATTGAAAATAATAAGATATATCCCAAAAGGGCAAAAAGGTTAAAACAACAAGGTAAGGTTATTGTCTCTTTTGAGATTTCAAAAAATGGGAAAATAAAAAAAGTTGTATTAAAAAATGCTTGCCCTTATAGAAGACTGAATACTGCAGCAATTGAATTATTATTACAAATTGCGAAGTTTGAACCAATTCCAGAAGAGTTAGAAAAAGATACATGGGCTATTGAAGTTCCAATAAATTATTCAATAGTTAATATTTAGGAGAGATGTTTTGATAATGTTTGAGTTACTAGATTATATAGATAGAGGTGGGTTAATTGTTTATATATTAATTGTACTAAATATAATTGGATTTTCAATTATGTTGTGGAAATTTTTAGAAATTACAGTTGCTAAGTTTAGAAAAGAGATTGTTGCAAAAAGAATTATTAAAATGATTGAAAGTAGCAATGATAAATATGAAGATAAAACTTTTCAAAATGCACTTGATAAATATGTAAATGGTTTAGAATGGGGATTAAATACAGTAAAAATAATTGCTTCTATTTCACCTTTGATAGGTTTACTAGGAACCGTTGTTGGTGTTTTAAATTCATTTGATTCTATTTCAAAAGCAGGATTGGGTGACCCTACAATATTTTCAACTGGTATTTCAATTGCATTAATTACAACAGTTGCTGGTCTTATAGTTGCAATTCCACATTATATTGGATACAACTATTTAGTTGGATTTATTGATAATTTAGAACATAAAATAGAAGAGAAAGTTATAGCTAAATTATGAGAAAAAGAAGAGAAACTATTGCTCCTGATTTGACTCCTTTAATTGATGTTGTATTTATTCTTCTTATCTTTTTTATTGTCTCATCAGTATTTAAAAAAGAAGAGCTTGCTTTAATACTTGATTTGCCTTCCTCTCAAGCTCAAGAATTGGAAATTGAACCAAAAGAAATATCTATTGAGATAAATAAAAATAAATTAGCTATTTATGGAAAAGAGATAAGTTTTAAAGAATTAGATGGCAAACTATCTGAAATAAATGATAAGAAAAATAATATAATTGTTAGAATTGATAAAGATGTTATTTATGAACGTATCGTAAAAGTTTTAGATAGTCTTCAAAAGTATAACTTAAATAATCTTTCTTTAGTAACTAAAAAAGAAGAAAAGTAGTTTTACCTACATCTTCTTCATATATGTACTAAGAGTTGAAATTAGTTCATCATTAAGATGATCTAATTTTATATGGTTCTTATAACATTCATACTCATTTAGTATAAAAGTATAGTTTATAAGATTTGTTTTTAAACTTGTATCTTCTGTCAAAAGTATAATTTTAGAAGAAATTTCTTTTATTTGTAATTTTTTTTCTTCTAAATTATTACAATTTATAGTCAATATATTTTCAGACAACTGCGAAAATAAATTTAGTTTTTTATCTCTTATCCATTTTTTCTTTTCTTGTTTTTGTGTAAGTTTTGATGTTACTATCGAATCAAATATTTTCGTAGTGATTGAACCTACTATGATATTTGCAGTTGTATTTATTAAAGATAAAGCTATCATTTTATGTAACCTTTTTGATATTTATTCTCAAATTCTAGCATTTAAATCTTAGAATAGTATTAAAACGATAATTGTTATCATTAATATTAAGTTAAGTTTTAAGACTGTATCATAATGATACCCATTATCAAGGTATAATCATGAAAAAATTTAAAAACTATAATCATTTAGAAGATTCGCTTCTATATAAAAGAAATGTAAAAATACATAAAAACTTATGGAAAGTTTATTCTTTAGCCTTGATTACAAGTTTCATAGTCATAACAATAAAAGGATTTAATTAATGGATAAATATGAAATAGATTTTGATACTTTTTTACTAAACTTCAAAGAACATGTCCCTAAGCTAGGTTTTAAAAACTCTGTGCAAAAAGATTATATTTTAAAAATATTATATTTCTCAGGCGAACATTTAACGGCAGAACAAATAGCTTTTAATATAAAAAAAGAGTACAACATTGATGTTGGAATAGCAACGGTTTACAGAACAATGAAGTTTTTTGAAGAGATGAATATTATTGAATCTTTAGATGTTGGCGATGGAATGAAAAGATATGAATTAAATTTATCTTTACATCACGACCATTTAGTTTGTACTTCATGTAGTAAAATTATTGAATTTACTGACGATCTTATAGAAAAACAACAAGTTACAGTAGCAAGAAATTATAACTTTGATTTAAAAGATCATGTTATGACTATTTATGGCTTATGTGAAAACTGTCACTAGACAGTTTTCTTACTGCTTTTCTTTTAACTAACTAATAACTGATAATGAGTCCGATTTTATAATAAGTTCCACTTAAGATTAAAAAAGCCAAACTAAAAAAGCAAAAGGAATATTTTTGATAAAAACAGAAGATATTATAAAAATAGCAAGCTATTTTTCTATTATTGCTCATACTCCTGGACGACTAAGAGTTAGAGTAAACCCAAAAATTAAAGATGAAAGTGAAAATATATCTATAGAAGATATAGAAGATTTACCAAATAGAATTGATGGAATTAAAAGTATAAAAATAAAAAAAATCATTGCATCAGTTACTATTCTTTATGATTCAAAAGTTTTTCCTTCTAAACTTTGGGAAGATTTAATTAAAAATGAAAACTTAGAAGAATTAACAGAAATTATAAATAATTTAGCAAAGGAGGTTGCATAATTGGAAGAAAATTATGATGAACAATTACTTTTATCTCAAAGAATAGATATAAATAGTGAACAACCCATAGTTTCACAAGTGCTTAGAATAGCAGTTTATGATGAGTTTAAAGCTTATGAAACATATACAAAAATTATAGAAGAATTTGGTTTTGTTCAACCTTTTGTAAATATCAAAGAAGCAGAAGCAATACACTATAGTGCATTGATCCCTCTTTTAGAAAAATACGGAGTAGAAGTACCGTCTAATAATTGGGCTCTTAAAATTGAAGTACCAAAAACTTATGTTGAGTGCTGTGAACTAGGTGTTGCTTCTGAAATCAAGAATATTGCTATGTATGATAATCTTTTATTTCATGTGCAAGAAGAAGATATAAGAGATGTTTTATTTAGACTTCAAGCAGCTTCTTATAATAATCATTTACCCGCATTTAGAAATTGTGTGATTAATCATTATGGAGTATCTAATAACTCAGAATTTAATCAAGAAGATTTAATGCAAAAACTTGGTGAATATCAAGGCTTATTAGATGATTTAATGACAGGAAATGTAGATCAAAATAAATTAACTGAGCTTTTTTCAAAATTAAATATTTCGATGATTAGTGGAGTAGGATTTGGAAGTGCATCCGTTGCACTTTTAAATACTTACTTAAATAACAAAAATAATAAGGAGTAAGTTATGGCATTACCATTTGTAGTAGGATTGGCACTAGGTGCAGGAGCAGTTGTTGCTTTTAATAAGTCTGATAAGTTAAAAGAAATTGCAGGTAGTCTTTTTGATAAATCAAAAAATGTAGCTAACAATTCTTTGGAAAAAGGTAAAGAAACTGTTGAAGATGTAAAACAAACAATAAATGCAACAGCTGAATGTATCAAAGAAAAAAAAGAACAAGCTTCTCTTGAAGATATAAAAGAAGAAATTGTAGTTAAGAAAACTCCTGTAAAAAGAGGAAGAAAACCAAAGGCTAAGGAAGAATAATGAATCAACCATTAATCAATACTGGTGAACCAAGAAATGTACTTGGGCATATTGTAAGTGGAGCCGTTGCTTCCGCAATAGTCTCAGGTACAATTAATTATAAAAAATTAAAAAATGAAGAAATTTCTCCAAATGGTGCTATTAAAGATACTGTAAAAAGAACTTCCCAAGGTGCAATTGCAACTGGTACAGCTATCGCTACTGCAAATTATATTGGTCAAAAAGGTGGATTATTTAAAGCTTTAACTGCTGTGTCTATTGGCATGGCAGGTATTTATACTTTGGAAGTTATAGATGAAAAATATGAAGCTATTTATAATAATGATCAAGATTTAATTAGTGAAGGTGAATAATGAAGAATAATTATAACTACGATATGAATATTGAAAATACAAGAACACAAAATAAACAAAATATGAATATCAATCACAATCCTTATATCACTCAATCTATGAATCAAAATGCTACAAATGGACAAGCTAATCAACAAGCTCAATCAGGATTTAACAATGGAGATTTTGTAAAAGGAGCACTAATTGGAGCAGCTATTACTTTTCTTTTAACTAATAAAGGGGCTCAAGAATCTCTAATGAAAGCAGCTTCAAAAGGAACTGAACTATTTCAAGCAGGAATGGAAGAGTTAAAAGAAAGATATGAAGATGCTCGAGCCTCTATGGAAGCAAATCAAGAATAGAGATTATGAATAATCAATTTAGAAAAGTACATAGTACTTCAAATAGAGCAAGATATAAATATTTTTTGTTAAAAGACAAATATCTTGATGAAAATATTTTAAAAACAGATTTAGAAAGAATTGAAGGTATTATCTCTGTAAGAGTAAATAAAAAAGCACATAGTATAATTTTTGATTTTGAAGAAAATTCTGTTTGTGAAAGAATTGAAAAAAAATTGTCAACCTTGAGTGTTGACGATTTATTAAGTTCTTGTACAAATGCATCAGTTTGTGTATCTTGTATAAGTGATGAAGAACCTAGTATAAAGAGTATGGTTAGAGCCAGTGGTGCTTTAGTTGCTGAAAGATTTATTCAAAATGATATGTTGAAAGCTAGTATTACTACCTCTGCAGCTATCCCTATGTTAATTGATGGAACAAAAGAACTTTTCACTGAAGGATTAACTTCAAGAGTTTTAGAAAGTGCAGCGGTTGGTATCTCTATTTATAGAAAAGATTATTTAGCTGCAAACTCTACAAATGCAATGTTAGAACTTGGTGAATATATAGAAGAAACTACAGTTCATAAAAGTGATGATTTGTTAAAAGAACTATCAAAACCAAATGTTGAAGAAGCATGGGTTGAAAAAGAAATTGATGGTAAATTAACTGAAATTTTAATTAAAAGTGTTGATATTCAAATAGGTGATATTGTAATTGTTGGTATTGGTAATACTGTTCCTGTAGATGGTCATATAATTGATGGGAGTGCAAGTGTAAATGAAGTTTCTATGACAGGAGAAGCTGAGCCAGTTGTAAAACGTAGAGGCGATAGAGTTATTTCTGGAACTATTGTTGAAGATGGAAGACTAAAAATTTGGGCTGAATATGTAGGGGCAGATACTGCAACACAAAGAATCAAACACTATATAGAAAACTCTTTAAATGAAAAGTCGTCAGTACAATTAAAAGCTACAAAACTTGCTGATAAACTTGTGCCTGTTACATTAGGATTAGCTGGAGTTTCTTACGTATTTACAAAAGACTTTGAAAGAACAGCATCTATTTTACAAGCAGATTATTCTTGTGCTTTAAAACTTGCAACACCAGTTGCATTTAAATCGACTATTTCCAAAGCAGGTCATCAGGGTATTATGATAAAAGGGGCAAAGGCTATTGAATCTTTACATAGTGCAGATACCTTTGTTTTTGATAAAACAGGAACTTTAACTGAAGGTGAACTTGAAGTCATTGCAGTTGAGTCATATGATGAATCATGGACAACTGAGCAATTACTAAATCTTACTGCATCAACTGAAGAGCATTATTTTCATCCAGTAGCAGAAGCAGTGGTGAAAGCTGCAAAAGAGAATGGTTTTGTACATATGCATCATGAAGAAGTTGAATTTATAGTTGCACATGGAGTTAAAACAGAAGTAGATGGAAAGCAGGTTGTAATTGGAAGTAGACACTTCCTCGAAGATGATGAGAAAATTGATTTTTCGCGACATAAAGAAAAAATTGAAAAATCACTTATCGATGGTAAAACACTCTTATATATTGGTTTTAATGGAACACTTTTAGGAACAATTGCACTAGCGGATAATTTAAGAGCAAATGCAAAAGAATCTATAATTAGATTAAAAGAGCTTGGTGTAAAAAATATTGTGATGTTAACAGGTGATACTAAGAAAAAAGCTCAAATGATAGCTGATGAACTTGGAATAGATGATATAAAAGCAGAACTTCTTCCTACAGATAAAGCTAAAATTGTAAAAGAACTTATGGCTGAAGGTAAGAAAGTGGCATTTATTGGTGATGGGATAAACGATGCCCCTGCGCTAATTTCTGCACATGTTGGTATATCTATGAGTAGGGGTGCTGATATTGCAAAGGCAACGGCAGATATCTCTTTATTAAAAGATGATATTTCAGCAGTAGTTGAGGCAAAAGAGTTGGCAAATAAAACTATGCAATTGATAAATAATAATTTCAATGCAACTGTTGGAATAAATTCTGCAATTCTTGCTGGTGCAACTTTTGGATTATTTTCACCAATAGTAACAGCAGTTTTACATAATGGAACAACAATAGGGTTGTTACTAAATTCTATAAAAGGTGTAAAGGTAAAAAAAAGTAATAGTTGATAATAGTTATCAGTTTAGTTTAAACTTACTTAGATAAAATTAATGATAATTATTATCAAAAGGAAGATTATGCCATTTTTATTACCTCTTGCAACAATTTTAACAGCAGCCTTAACTGTGAAAACATTAGATGGGACTGCTAAAACTATAAAAAGAAGAAAAAAAAGGAAAGAGAGAAATGCCAATTGATTTAGAAGTACAAAAAGAAGCAGCTAAAATTGGAATGACAGCAACTTTGGGTGCAACAGTTGTTACTTCAATGTTTATGAAAAACAAACTTGCAAAAAAAATTCATATAGGAGCAGGTGCTGCTTTTTGTGGATTTGCACTATGGCATCATATGCTTTATCAAACTAAGAAAAAAACTTCTTCAAAAGAAACTCAAACAGAATTAAACGTTTAGTTATTAAATTCTAAATATAAAAGATTACTAAAGATATTTATTTTAAGAGTGGTGCAGCTGGAGGGATTTGAACCCTCACGCCGTTAAGCACGAGCCCCTCAAGCCCGCGTGTCTACCGTTCCACCACAGCTGCACATATTTTAAATTAATATATTCTTTTTAAGTTAACTATTATATATTAATTAAGAGGCGAATTTTACAACTAAAATCCATAAGTTTAACTTAAAATATTGTTCACTACGAAAGTAATAGTCAAGAGAAGAATCTCTTGACTATTTTTAACTTTCTCTAAATTTCTTTTTATTTACAGTTTCTAAAATTTCATATGCTAGTTTTGAAGTATTTTCTGCAATATCATGAGCTTGTGTTGCAACTGATGCGTTTTTTTGTGACTGTTGGTCTAATCTTGTAACTACATCATTTATTTGCTCAATACTAGTCTTTTGTTCTTTTGACGCTTCTGAAATATCAACAATAGCATCTGTAGTTTTTAAAATATTTTCATTTAATTTTTCGTATCCTTTTATCATACTATCTGCAATTTGTTTTCCACTATCTGTTTTTTGTGTAGCATTTCCAACTAAATCTTTAATCTCTTTTGCTGCTTCCGCTGAACGAGCTGCAAGATTTCTAACCTCTTGCGCAACAACTGCAAATCCTTTTCCTGCTTCACCTGCTGTTGCTGCTTCGACTGCAGCATTTAAAGAAAGAATATTTGTTTGGAAAGCAATTTGGTCAATTACTGTAATTGCTTCTGCAATAGCCTGTGTTTGCTCATTAATCTCATCCATTGATATAACAGTTGAATTAGCCAGTTTTTGACCTTCTTTGATTGATTTTGAAAGCTCATCTGAATGATTAGACATTTCTGCAATTCTATTAGTATTATTTACAACAGTACTTGTGATTTCTTCTAGTGCCGCTGCTGTTTCTTCCAAAGATACTGCAGTTTCATTTGATGATCTATTTAAAACATCGACATTTTGAAGTAAAATTCTTGAACTATCTTCTAATTCTAAACCATTTATCTTATTTTCTTGTAGCATTTGATTAATAATATTACATAGGTCATTTAAACCTTTTGAAATATTTCCATTTGCATTTTGAATATTATTTTCAAAATTTAATTCTGAATACTCTTGAAGTTGAGATAAAATAGGATTGATGTCACTATTTACATTATGACTAATGGTTGTAATCATTTCATTTAATATATCTTTTAATTCATTTAGTGATTTATTTGAAGCAGAATTTTCAACTTTTATATCTAGTTTTCCTTTATTTACTTCAGATACTACTTCTTTTACATTATTAATTAATTCTTTGTCTTGATCAATTCCTTCTGAAATTATTTGCATTTCCGTGTTAATAACTTTTGCCATATTTCCAAATTCATCATTTGTATCAATATTAATTTTTTTTATTTCATTTTCATCACTTTTTAAATATCTAAAAAAGAAATTTAATCCATTTTCAACAGTTTTTAAAGGTGATAATATTTTTGTTAACGAAAATAAAATAAGTCCCAAAATTACCAAAAGAAGTGCAAGGTATAAAATTACTTCTTGCATAATTTGATTATTTATTTCTTCAAAGATTGAATCTTTATTAAGCTTGATTACAAGTTTCCATTTTGTTGTATCTATTGTACTATAGGCTACTAACTCTTCAATCCCATTTTCAATAGTTTCTCCAAATGAATCTTTCTCATTTGTTTTAACTTGTGTATATATGACGTCTTTTTTATTAAAAAGTTTTTGATTTTTATGAATGATAATATTTTCTTTTTCATTTAAAAGGTATGCACTTCCTTTTCCATCAAGTTTTACTTTTAATACACTATCAACAATTGTATCAATAAATATATCAGAACCTATTACTGCAATAATCTTACCATCTTTTGTTATAGGAGCAGAAACTGAAAGTACTAATTTTTTACTTGTAAAATCCACATATGGTTCACTAACTGCTGGACCATTTAATTTAACAGCTTTTTTATACCAAGGTCTAGCTCTAGAATCATAGTTGTCTTTTTCAGGTTTTCTTGAACTAGCATCATATTGAAGGAAGTTACCATTTTCTCCAATACCAAGATATAATCCTTCAAATTTACCAGCTTCCTTCCCTAATCTAAGTTTATCAACAATTTTTGAATTGTCAATTGTTAATGTTAATGGTGTTATTTCTTTTGCTACGGCTTCAACTACATTAATCTTTGATTGAATATAATTGTTAATAAATTTTGAGGTACTTTTTGCTAAATTTAATTCTTTTTGTTTAATAAGGTTATATTGCGAACTATAATTATTTTTTGCATTATAAAAACCTAATATCATAAATGATATGACGGTACTAAACATAACAAGCCCTAATATTTTCCCTTTTATACTATCTATTTTCATTATTTCCCTTTTTAATAAATACTGTTTTATAGACATTATTTATTTACTTTTTTTTACTATATCAAACTAGAATGGCATAAAAGTGGCTTATTTGTGAAAATTTAATTTAATTTTTTAAGTTAAAAGTTTTGAGAATAAATATTTTTGAAAAGAGAGATAGTTAAAAATAGAAGTAAAAAAAAGGCCAAGAGTAAAAACTCTTGACCTTTTTAAATCTATAAAATCTGTAATCTAGATCTTAAAGGAATGGGTTTGCATATAATGCAATCATAGCAACAACAAGTGCATAAATAACTTGTGCTTCGATCATCGCTAAAGCAATGAACATAGTTGTCATTAATTTTCCACCAAGACCTGGGTTTCTAGCAGTACCAGCAATAGTTGCAGCAGCAGTGTTACCCATACCAATAGCACCACCAAGTGCAGCAAGACCAAGACCAATACCTGCAGCAACTACAGAGTAAGCTTTTAATGTTTCGTTTGCAACAGCACCGTCAGCAGCAAGAGCAGCTCCAGCGATAGCAAGCATTAATAAAACGATTTTTTTCATTCGTGAATCCTTAAAAAATATTTTTGACCAAAGTCTGTTCGGATAGCGTAACCACAGTAAACTGTAGCAATACTTACATAAATGCAAATATTTCCCTACTTGACACCTTGTTCGGCCAAAATTATACATCAAATATATTTAAAATTTGATTAGTTAAAAGAATATTTTTTTGCATGATTACTTTAGGTAACAGTATTTTCTATTTTGCGATTATTAAAATTTTTATGTAAATTTTTTTTTGTGCCATTGGTTTACCTTTCTTTGTTAAAATTTCTATAGTAAAGAGTACTTTAATGAATTAAAAATAATTTTATTTTTAATTTTATTGATGTATAATTGTTACTCTCTAAATGAAATAAAAGGTAATAAAATGAAAAAACTATTCTTTGGGCTTACATTTTTAATTGTATTGATACTAGCAGGAATTTACGGACTACTATTCACAGCTCCAGGTAATTCTTATGTTGCTTCAATTATAGAAGAAAAAGTTAATGAAGGTCAAAAAGACGTAACAATGAAAGTTAATGATTTTAAATTAACTCTAAACGATATATTATTTAACGCAACTATTGATGATAACTCAACAATTAATGTTCAAGGAGATTTAAATATCTTTGCAAAAAATGTTGATTTGAATTATGATGTAAATATTAAAGAACTTTCAACTTTACAAAATATCACAAAACAAAAACTTAATGGTCCTTTTTCAACAAAAGGAACAGTAAAAGGTAATCAAGAACTAGCTATTGTAAAAGGAATTAGTTCAATTGCTTCTAGTGATACTTCATATGATATAAATCTAGTTGATTTTAAACCTAGTAATATTTTATTTAATATGAAAAGTGCAAAAATTGAAGAATTATTAAATATAGTAAATCAACCAATTTATGCAAATGGAAATATTGATATTAATGCAAATATAAAAAGTGCAGATATCCCAACATTAGACGGTTTAATCACAACAAAAATTTCAAATGGTATTTTAAATGCAAAAGTTATAAATAAAGAATTAAAAGAAGCGCCTACTTCCCCTATATCTTTTAATGGTGATATTATTACGAAGTTATCACCTAATATGGCAGATACAAAAGTTGATTTTGATAGTTCTGTTGCAAAAGTTGATGTTGAAAAAGCAAATATAAATTTAAAAACATCAGTTATAAATACTGATTATAAAGTATTTGTAAAAGATTTGTCTAAATTAGAACAAATTATAAATCAAAAGTTTAATGGTTCTTATACTACTTCAGGATTAGTTAGTGTAGATAATGGTGTTATAAAAGTTGATGGAACTTCAGATATTTTTGCAAGTGATACCACTTATGATATGAAAGTAGTAGATTCAAAACCTGAATATGTAAATGTAACTGTAAATAAAGCAAAAATAGAGTCTCTATTAAATTTATTAAATCAACCAAATTATGCAAATGGTTTAATGAATATTGATGCAAAAATAAAAAGTGCAGATATAAAAAATCTAGATGGAAAAGTTTTAACTACTATTTTAGAAAGTAAAGTAAACAATACCGTAGTAAATAAGCAGTTTGAACAAAAACTGAAAAAACCTATTATTTTTAAAGGTGATATTGTTACTGACTTAGTAAATACACAAGCTATTTCAAAAATAGATTTAAATACAAGTGTAACAAATCTAGATATACAAAAAGCAGTGTTTGATATAGAAAAAGGAAGTTTTGTTAGTGATTATACAGTTGATTTTACTGACCTTTCAAAATTATATGATATCACACAGACTAAAATGAGAGGTGCAATTAAACTAGCTGGTAATATTAAACAAAGTGCTGATAGTTTATCAGTTGATGGAAGTTCAAGTTTATTTGGTGGTAATTTAAACTTCAATCTTTTAAATGATGACTTTAAAGCAAATATAAAAGATGTAGAAGTAAAATCTTTAACTCATATGTTATATTACCCAGAAATCTTTACTTCAAAATCTAATATAAATGTTGATTATAATTTAGCTTCTAAAATAGGTAAGGTTGGTGGTAATTTACTTAATGGACAATTTGTAAAAAATCAATTCTCAGATACTATCAATACTTTTGCAAAATTTGATTTAACAAAAGAAGTTTATGAAAAAGTAATTATTAACAGTGATATGAAAAAGAATATTATAAATACTGTAATTGATATGCAAAGTAAATATACAAAAATTAGTGTTCCAAGTAGTACCCTTGATACTGATAAAAACAGTATAAATGCTTTAGTTCAAGCTACAATAACAAAGTATACTTTTGATACTACAGTAAAAGGAAGTTTATCAAATCCAAAAGTAAAAGTAGATACAAAAGCATTCTTAAAAAGTAAGTATGGTAAAAAAGTTAAAAAGAAAGTTGATAAATATAAGAAAAAATTTGAAGATAAATTGAAGAAAAAACTTGGAAGTGATTTTAAATTAGATAACTTATTAAATAAAGCTCCCTCTAAGGATAATGCTTCAGCAACTGCGGATAATGGACCATCAAATAAAGAAATTGCAGCTGCATTTAAAAAAATGTTTGGTAGCAACTAATTGAATAGAGGCTATTCTTTAGCCTCTATATTTTTTGTTAAAGTTAACGAAACACTAGCCCAAGAAGCTATTCCCCCTCTATACCACAAGATTTTATTTTTAGGATAACCAATTTTTACAAGATATTTTATTGCTCTTGGTGATTGTGCACACCATGAACCATTACAAAAAAATAGTGCAGTCTTTGCATTTGTAAAATCATATTTCTTTTTATCTAAAACTTTTACACCTAAATTCTTATAAGCTTGATGATATTCTTCTATAAAGTCTTCATCATATTCTAATTCATCATATGGAATATTAATAGCACTAGGGATTGTTCCTGTATCAAACCAATCTGATATTCTACTATCTACTAAAATATATTTGTTAGAATTTTTTGATGATCTATTTGCAATAAAATCTAACACTTCAAGTTCTCCTACTGTTGTGATACCTGCTTTTAAAGTAAGAGGTTGAATTACTCCTTTTGTTGAAATGAGAGTTTTTTTACATTTTTCATGAATTTTTTTTGAAGCTAAATTACCAGATTGAAAATTTTCAACATTAACTGGTATATCTAAGCAGACAGGAGCAATTTCTCTTTCTATGGTAATTTGTTCTTTTTGATTATTTGAATATATATGCATAACTTTTACACCTGAAATAGGTAACATCATAGGATTTATTGCATATAAATTTAAAAATGTAAAAAATAGTAAAAAGAAAAATTTCATCTAATATCCCTGTCTCTTATACACATCTCCGAGC
>OJIJ01000097.1_pt1 | contig 13207 bp, 1 predicted proteins | sample 1595891 | NCBI WGS metagenome assembly OJIJ01 (sample SAMN05416853, study PRJEB24817) | seawater metagenome | isolation source: Sea water | place: Canada:Atlantic | collected 2013-11 | reverse complement strand
GAGATCTACACTATCCTCTTCGTCGGCAGCGTCAGATGTGTATAAGAGACAGTGACTAACTTGATTAAAAAAGAAATAAAAAAAGGGTCAGTTAAAAAAACTGACCCTTTTAATTTAAAGATTACTCTAATTAAATAGTTGTATCTTCTACATTTATACCTTGAACAAGTAATGTGATTGTTTCATCTGTCGATGATTTACCAACATAAACTGTTTCTGTTACTGTACTTTCTGACGTATCTTTATGCCATTGAGTATCTCCATTTACAAGAGCACTTGCATTAGCTACATCTGCACCTAAATCAAGTTTAATTGTATCTCCATTATCACCTTTGATTTCTAAAGTATTATCTGTATCTACCATACTTAATACAGTATCAGCAGAGATGTTTGATAAAATATGTGCTCCAGCTGTTAAATCAATTTCATCTAATGATGTTGGGGCAGTAGGAGTGCCAAAGTCATTTGCTTGAGATAATAATGCGGCCATATCTATTTCGCCGGAATCATTTGCATCAAGTGTTAATACTTGATCTCCAGAAATTGTAGTGATTTTAAAGTTATCCATAGCCCAAAAATCATACCCTGGATAAAAGTTTTCACCTCGGAAAAATAATTCAAAGCTTCCAGAATTTGGTACAGTAATTTCAAATGTCTGAATATCTTGGTTTCCAGCATAAGTTCCAGAAGGACTATAACTATTTACTTCAGTCCAACTAGTACCATCATGCATATAAGCTTTAAGTGCTTCATTACCTTCAAGTGACCAGTATTGAATACTATAAGATACCTTAACAGTATCTCCAGCATAGTCATTAAGATTAAAGGTTTTACGTGCATGATCACTAGTATTATCAAACCATCCCAATCTACCAGATGTATTAGAGTCTCCTACTGTAGTCCAACCATTATTACTATTTCCATTAAAATTATTAGATACTATCTCAGTAGGAGCAGTAATACTGATAGAACCTTCAATTCCACTTACTGAAACATCTGCATCAACTGCAGTTGCTGGTGTATTTACACCATCATCATAAGTTAAAGTTAAATCTAATGATGACAATGATGGAGTTTCTGAATCTAATACTTCTGCAAGTTGTAATTCAAATACTCCTGGTGTTGTTTCAACCACTTGAACTTTTGAAGCATCTGCTCCAGCAATTACAAAGTTTGAAGCAACTAAAGTAGGATTAGCTCCATTTGTATCTATATCATTTACTGAAATATCACCTATTTTAGAACCTATTGGTGCTAATTCATTAATTCCTGCTACAACAGCTGTAAATCCAACTACTGGGGCATGATCATTTACGTCATTTACTGTAACTGAAACTGCTTCAGAGTTGCTATTATGTACTCCATCGTTATAAACAACATTTACATCTAGAATTGGATTTGGTTCCTCAAAATCTAAATCTGCATTAGTTTTTAATCTTAACTCAAATACTCCTGCATTATCTACAACTTCTACTAGAGCTGCATCATCACCTGTAATTGTAAAGTTTCCAATTACTTGAGCTGCATTTGGAGGTGTTCCATCTTCATCTGCCACACTTAATATTGCAAGAGTTGTACCTTGAGAATTTTCATTGATGCTAACTAATGCATTAGAAACTGTTAATACAGGTGCATTATCATTTAAGTCATTTACATTGATACTTACAGTCTGAACGTCTTCTCCTCCATTTTGATCAATAACTTTAACCTCAATATCAATTGTTTTTGAAGCACCTAATGCTTCATAATCAATTGGACCATCAACTGTTATTTCACCTGTTACTGAATCAATAGCAAATGGAACCGATCCATCAACTAGAGAATAAACTGGTGCTGCCCCATCTGGATCTGTTGAGAAAGCTTGTCCAACAACAGTTCCATCAATTGAATTTTCATCAACAGATAAGATAGATGGATGAAGAACTACATTATCTAAATATGTCCCTGTACTATCTGGTGTCCCAATTTCTCTAAATTCAATAACATTATCTCCGCCAATTGCAATTAAAGGTAAAGAGATTGTCTGCATATCATTTGATTCTGGGATAAATGTACCTACAAGATTATTATTCCAATATACCGCTAATTCAGGATCAGAAATATTAGCATTATATCTTGCAATATCAAATTCTAATAAGTAAGATGCACCATCTGCAAGACCTGAAACTGTCTGAGTTAAAGAAAGATTATTACTTGATCCATCCATATCTACAAAAACATTTCCATCTGTATCTACACCTGCAAAACCACTATCAACTGCATCTGATTTTGAATCATTTGTAGTTTCAGTCCATTCATCAAAGCCATCAACTCTATGACCCCAAGCATGGTGAGCACCTAATGGTCCTGTTATATCTTCAAAACTTCCATTTGCAACTAAGTTTTCTGAAGAATAAACATTTAATACTGGAGCATCATTTGTACCAGTAATAGTCAATGTCACTGTTGCTTTATCACTAACTAGTCCAGCAACATCTCTTACATCATATTCAAATGTCACGACTACCGTTTCACCTGAAGTTAAATAATCAAAATCACTTCCTGGATCAAATTGTAATTGAGTACCAACTAATGTTACTGTTCCACCGTTGCTTGTTGTTGTATCAAAGTTATTAATTGAGATTGTATCCCCTGCATCAACATCAAAGTCATTTGCAAGTACATCAATTAAAACAGTGTCATTTTCTTCAATATAAGAAATAGAATCTTTATTATAATTTGCTTCTATTTCATCAGCAGTTAAAACTCCTTCAAAAATTTTAACATTACTCATCTCTCCGCTAAAATGTTCAGCCCATGCAGTAGAAGGATTTTCTCCAACCATAAAGTTTCCAGTATTAGAATCAAAATTACTTGATGTTAATACTCCTGATGCAATTTCAACACCATTTAAGAACATTTTATAAGTATTAGTATCTGTATCAAATACTGTAGCTACTTGTTGCCATGTATCATATGCAACAGGGGCTACATTATGGAAGCCTGCGCCTGTGAATACAGAGAAATAATCGCTATCGATTGAAATTCCCCAATCATATCCACCATTTTGTGAATCTGTACTAATTATAGATTCTCTACCTCTGAAAGCACCGCTATCTACTCCACCTTCTGGGTTTACCCATGCGATCATTGTATAACTTGTACTTCCAGTTTGATTAGAATGAATACCAGTATTTACTTCTGCATCACTAGTAGTTTTATTAAATACTCCTGATTGTCCATCTCCACCAAAATCATTTTCATAAATTAATGAAGCATTTGCATAAATAACTTCTAGACCATCATCAACGGCAACTGGAGCTTCATTGATATCATTTACGGCAACTGAAACAGTTGCAATATTACTATCATTATCACCATCATTATATACTACAGTTACATCAAGATTAATATTTGGTTCTTCATAATTAACAACAGCATCAGCTTTTAATCTTAATTCAAATACTCCTGCATTATCTACAATTTCTACAAGAGCTGCATCTGCACCTGTAATTGTAAAGTTTCCAATTGCTTGAACTGCATTAGGAGGTGTTCCATCTGCATCTGCTACACTTAATGTACCAAGTGTTGTTCCAACTGAATTTTCATCTACATTTGATAATACTTCAGTATAAGTTAATACTGGTGCATTGTCATTTAAATCATTTACGGCAATTGAAACTACTTCTGAGTTACTATCATGTAATCCGTCGTTATAAACAACATTTACATCTAAATTATGATTTGGAACTTCATAATCTAAATCTGCATCAGTTTTTAATCTTAATTCAAATACTCCTGCATTATCTACTACTTCTACTAGGGCTGCATCAGCACCCGTAACTGTAAAGTTTCCAATTGCTTGTACTGCATTTGGAGGTGTTCCGTCTGCATCTGCTACGCTTAATGTTGCTAAAGTTGTACCTTGAGAGTTTTCATCAACATCAACAATTACACCTGAAACTGTTAACACTGGCACATTATCATTTAAATCAGCAACATTAACTGTTACTGTATCTGTTGCATAGTTAGCACTTCCATCTGTGTTATAACCAGTTACTCTTACTTCTAAAGTATAAAGATCTTGAACCTCAGCATCTACATTATCAACTAAATATATTTTTCCATTACTGTTGATATGGAAGATTTCAGGGAACCCAAGATCGCCTGATATTAGACCATTTACTGAAAGAATTTCATATCCTAAATTATCTCCTTCAACATCTGTTGCTACAAATTGTCCAACAAGTGCACCATTTCCTTCATTAAAGGCTAATGATTCACCAAGATCATATTCGTTACTTTCAATACCTTCATATGAAGCGTGATTTAATGCATCATGTTCATTAATATTAAATACTTGATTTGCTTCAATGATTGGTAAATCATTTGTACCATTGATTGTAAGAACTAAAGTTGAAGGAACAGATTGTGTCCCATCATCTAAATTATAATGAATAGTTACTGTTACACTTTCACCATTGTCTAAGTAATCAAATGCAGAACCTGCTGTAAAGTCAATTGTTTTTCCATCAGCATTAAGTACCGCTGTTAAATCATTCATATCAATACCAGATACGGCATCCATTGATACTGACCCTGGCTCAACAAAATATATTTCTGATAAATCATTTGTATCTGCTGCTCTATCATCTGTTACAACATCAACTGAAAGAGCTAAACTATCAGGAGCTGTTGTATCATTTAAAATACCTGTTTGTACTGTTGCAACTGGTAAATCATTTGTACCTGTCACAAGAATAATTACAGTAGCTGTATCTGTTAAATCACCTGAATCTTTCATTTCATAAGTGAAAGTAACTTCTCTTGATTCACCTTCAGCTAAATCATCAAAATCACTTCCTGGATCAAATTGTAACTGAGTACCAACTTGTGTTACTGTTCCCCCAGCAGTAGGCGAAGAGTCGAAATCATTAATCATTTTCGTATCTGTTGTATCAACATCCGTATCATTTGCTAATACATCAATAAGAATTGCAGTGTTCTCTTCAGTTGTAATTGTCCAATCATCACCTGCTGTGATAATTATATTATCAATACCAAATGATTCATCAGAAACTCCACTATTAAGTGTTGAACCAAAGCCAAGTGTTACGTCACCATTTGCATCAAGTGTCACAACAACACTATAATGATGTGATTCATCATTATCTAAATAATATCTTCCTGACGAACCAATATTATCAATTGGTGTACCACCATCATCAATATCAGTTTGTCTACCAAAATGAGATAATAAGTAAGAATCTTCTTCAACACCATTAATGAATATTTTGAAATATTCATTATCCCAACTATCGATTTCAAGCATATCAAATTCAATAGTAACAGTTTTACCTGCATGTTCTTCACCAAAACTATATGTTTTAGATACGGCTTCATTTCCATTTGATGCAGCAAATCTACCTAAGAAATCAGTTGCGTTTGTATTTGTTTCTGTAACTAGGTTATTTGACCAACCCGTTGCACCATTTTCAAAATCTTCAACTGATAAAATCGCACCATTTTGAATAGATGAATCATCTACTGCAATTGGTTTATCATTTGTTCCATGAATAGAAACAGTTATAGTTTGGGTTGCTGTACCATCAAAAGATGCTACTTGATATGTTTGTTGAATTGATTCCCCAAGTTGTAATGCTTGAATCTCAGGAGTTGCGTTATCAACTGCATAAGTCCAATCACCATTTGCAGCAATTGATAATGTTCCGCCTAAATCAATATTATTTGTACCACTTATAAATGTTTCTGAAGTAGTATCAAAAGAAGATTGCCCATGATCAACATCTGTAATTCTTAATGAACCAAGTGTAGTTAAATCACCTTGTACTCCTGGAGTTTGAGGATCATTATCAACAATTAGAGGAGAATCTTCAACCATTCTATTATCAGAAGGATTTACTTCAATTGCTGGTTTATCATTTGTACCTGTAACTTTTACTGTGATAAATTCACTATCAGAGATTGAAGATTCGTTTGAACCATCTGTCCCATCAAAATCATTTTGATCATCAGCAAAATATTTGAATTTAATTTGTAATTCATCTGCTAAGTTTTGTCCTAAAGGTCCAGATAGAGCATCGAATTTACCTTCAATAACAAACTCTCCACCAATTACTCTAATTGAATTAATAGAAATGTCATTTGCATCTACGCCTGCTGGTAATTTAACTTGTACAAAAACAGAGTCTAATTCACCATCATTATTAATATACATAACAGGTGTTTGTAATAATACAAATCCATTTGCAGTATCAATCTCATTTCCAGCTGGAGATTCAATATTAAATTCATGAGTATCACTATTATCATCATCATTTACTCTATCAAATGCATGTCTGATTATTGTTACTTCAGGAGCATCTGCAGTTGTTACGGTATTTGTTCCATCAGCTTCTTCTACTGCATCATAAACTTTATTTGCAGTTACAACTGGTTTATCATTTGTTCCAGTAATTGTTAATGTTACTTCTTTAAAGTCACTTTCGTTTGTTTCATTAGTAGCATTACTATCATCTCCAACAAAATATTTAAATGTAACTGTCGCACTTTCACCTTCAGCTAATGCATTGAAGTCACCAACAACTGTGTAGTCATACGATTGGCTAGTTTCACCTTGTACATCAGAAGTTGTTTCAAAAAGAATATTTAAACCTGAAATATCCGATGCAGTTACAGATGAAGTTGATGAAGTAAATACTCCACTTGATACATCGTTAACTGTTACGTTCCCATCTGTTGTTCTAAAGCCAATTTGAATTGATTCTTCACTTGGATCAGATACAGCTAAAGTATCTAAGTATAATAAATGTTTATCATTAATATCATCATCATGACCAATGATAGTATCTTTATATAAAGTATCAGTATCATCATCTTGCACTGCTTGAGATGCTATATCCCCAGCTTCTTCACCAGCTTCTCTACCTGCAATTGTTGCTGCTTGTCTCGCTGCAAATTCTTCTGCAGGAGTTGAGTAATCTAAAACATCTCCATATACTGCATCATATGCTTCTGTATATGCTTCTGTATATGCAGCAGTGTAAGCTACTGCTTGTAAATCTGCTGTAGACATTTCAATCGCTTGATTTGTTTCTTGAACTTCTACATCATGGTCATACTCAATAACGACTGGTTGATCATTTGTACCTTCTATCGTAATATGAATAACTTTTACATCACTCTGATCAGATTCACCATTAACACCAACATTAGAATCATCTTTTGCATAATAAGAGAACTCAATGTGGATATTCTCACCTTTTCCTAAAGCAGAAAAGTTACCATTAACTAAATATGAATATTCTTGTACTTCACTATCTTGGTTATCTAATATTGTTCTAAAGTCAATTGATAAATCTTTAATATCTGAAGCAGAAATTAATTGCGAATTTGAACTAAATGATGCTAAAAACTCACCATCATCAGTTTGCACAGCAATTGTATTCGTATCAGTTGTATTTGCCATATGTAAAGTATGTGTATCTGTTAAGTCATCATCTTGTCCATCAATAAAGCCAACAAAACTTGATTTTATTTCAACTTTAACATCTTGACCATCTTGTTCTTGCATTGTAACAGCAGCAATTCTTGCAGCTTGTGCTTCTGCAATTGTTCCACCAGCTAAAATTACATTATCATATGCTCTATCTTCAGCATTAGCAATTGTAGTTTCAAAATTACCTCTGTTATTCCATACTTCTTCAATTACAGGCTCATCATTTGTACCTGTTACTGTAATTGTTACAGTTTTTGGTTCAGAAAGGTTTGTTTCACCTGGTAAGTGAGTTGCCGAATCATCAATTGCATTATATGTAAATGTTACTGTAGCATGTTCACCAGCAGCAAGATTTGTAAAGTCTCCAAATAATGTAAAGTCTACTTCTCTTCCAATCCCATCATTACTTCGTACTTCAACTCTATCTAGATCTATTTCTGACGCATCAATATCAGATGACTCAATAACCATTGAAACTGGTCTATCACGTCCGCCATCATAATTACCATCGAAATCCCATACTGGGAATTCAACATGTGTACTATAATTTGGATCAGTTAATACAGCTTGGTCTAGTGTTGAAACAAAACCATTTAAATCAGTATTTACAACATCAAAGATATGTCCATCATTATCATCAGCATCACTAACAGTTAATTGTCCTCTAAGAGCATTTATAAACTCATCATTTTGAGTTACACGATTATCGTTATCCCAGTTTCTACCTTGACCATTATAATCATCTCTATCATTAGTGTCATTTGTTTCATAGATTGGAGTATCGGCACCTAAAACAATTGGAGCAACAACTGGTTGGTCATTTGTTCCTGTTACAGTAATTGTTACTGTTTTTGTTTCTGATGTATTTGTTTCACCTGGATTAATTGCATTACTTGAGCTATCAACTGCATTATATGCAAAAGTTACAGTTGCTGTTTCACCAGCAGCTAGTGAAGAAAAATCACCGTCAAGTTCAAAGTTAGTTGATAAATCACCATCATTATCAAGTAATCTAATTGCAGAGATTGTAATATTTGATACATCTACATCATCAGATTCAACTTGTACTGCAATATCAAGATCAGTTGTAGTAACTATTCCATCATCATAAGTAATTGTTTGAATTTCAATATCATCATCAGCTTGAACTGGTGCCATATCTAAAATATTAAAGGTATGTGTGTCATTAAGATCTTGATCTGTTACACTTAAAGTACCTACTAATGTATTTACTGGTTCTGCTGCTGTATCATCTACTAATGGAGCATCAACTTCAGAATAAGTTTCAAAAATAGTTTCACTATTAAATTCTAATCCCCAGTTAAATAATCTACCAACATCTCCTCCTGCATCATCTCTAATAACAAGTGTCCATGTTCCATTTAAATCATCACCAGATAATCCATCAAAATCAGACAAATCACCTTCTGGTCTAAATGTACCATTAAAAGGTGCTCTTCCACTTCTAATACTACTATCAGCTTCATCATTAAATTCAGTATTTCTAAAATTATTTCCCCATCCACCATTGTCCGTTGTTAATTCAACACGTGTTCCATTTGGCGATACTAAGAATATATCTAAATCAGCATCCCATGTATGATTTATATTAATTGAAACATTTAAATCTTCAATACTATCTAAGTCTGTTACTTCAATTTCTGATCTAATCGTACCTGAAGATCCAGCACCAGGGATTCTCATATCAGTTGAGTTTTCAAATGATACTGCACCCATAACCATATTTTCAACTATAGGTTGATCATTTGTTCCTGTTACGGTAATTGATACTGTTTTTGTTTCAGAAGTACCTGACTCATTTACTACACCAGAATCATCAACTGCATTATATGCAAAAGTTACAGTTGCTGTTTCACCTTCTGCTAATGATGAAAAATCACCTTCTAATTCAAAGCCAGCTGTTCTATCTGCACTATCATTATCAAGTAATCTAATTGCTGAAATTGTTATATTTGATACATTTACTGCATCAGATTCAACTTGTACTGCAATATCTGCATCAGTTGTAGTCGCAATACCATCATCATAAGAGATTGTTTGAAGTGCAATACTTGCATCTTCTTGAACTGGTGCCATATCTAAAACATTAAAAGTATGTGTATCTGTAAGATCTTCATCTGATACACTTACTCTTCCCATTAAGATATTTATATTCTCATCTTGTGTATCATCTGCTCCAATTATATCTTCACCATCATGTGTTTCATATATTACATCTTCTCCCATACCTAAAACAACAGCATCAACTATTGGTTGATCATTTGTACCAGTAATAGTTAAAGTTACAGTTTCTACACCTGAACGAGAAAGTTCATGGTTAGGATCAAGAGGATCTGTAATACCTTGGTCATCTTCTACATAATAATCAAATGTTACTGTTGCAGTTTCTCCATCTGCTAAGTAATTGAAGTTTCCTTCTATATCATATTCACCATTTTGATCTACTACTACTTCTAATGGAAGAACTTCTGCTTCAACATATGTTAATACCCAATCTGAACTTGTTTCAGAGTCAGTACTAAATTCAACCATATCAAATGCTTCAGTTGAATTTATTGTTGCAGTTGTTGCTATTCCATCTGTTTGAACAGTCCCTCTTTCTACTTCAACACCATTATTATATGCTATCCAAGTTGCTGATGCTTGTTCTGATCCATTCTCATCGAAATGACCTCCCAATCCAGCAAATCCAAATGTTGCACTATTTACTTGTCCTCCTGCAAATGTAACAGTGATAGTTTCTCCATCCTGTATTCCATTTCCATCTTTATCTCCAATACCTTGACCTTTATGGTCTGTATTACTATCATATTGTTTTAATTTTCCAGAATCAGAAACTGTTGTAATTGTCATACCATTATCAAGTTCTACTACTCTTGTATGATTATTTACTTTTTCTCCCCAGTCTTTTAAACTTGGGTCTTCATCTCCCATTTGTCCTAGAACAATTGTTTCTGTTGGAATTGGCACACCATTAACTGCTACACTTCCTTGATCAAGGAAGTAAGTTAAAGTATCATTTACATCATCATCATGAGCAAAAGCAACAAGAGAACCACTAAATTTTGTCATTACATCATCTTGTGTATCATCTACATCATTTGAATATGCATCATTATCATGTGTTTCATAGAATGGTGTTACTATACTCTGACCAACTTCTAAATTATTTATTGCCCAATGGTCACAACAACTTCCACTATGATTTTTTTGTAATAATCTAAGATCGATATCAGAATTACTAAGATCTCCAACTAAATCAATACTAATATTATGCCAATCTCCGTTTTGATAAGTATTTAAATCAAATTCAGTATGTCTTATCCAAGTATTTCCATTATCAAGAGAATATTCAAAAACTACTTCTTCTCCATTATCAACTTGCTCTCCACCATTACGACCATTTCCATAAATAAAGTCAAAAGATAATTTACCGCCACTTGAAGTGTCTTGGTTTTCCATAGTAAGAGAACGTGTACCTGATTCAACAAAGTTTACTACCTGATCACTACCACTACTCCATGAACCATTATAACTTTGATGAACCGTTGTTCCTCCAGATACGCTTAAATCAGCTGGAATTCCATCATCAAAATCCCAAGTTTTTAATTCAGATACTATGTTTCCATTAACTTGTCTTACAACAGGTTGGTCATTTGTACCTTCAACTGTAATTGTTACATATTGTGGTTCAGAACGAGATGCTTCATTATAATTATTTCCATACTCACCAAATCCTCTTTGATCATCAGCATAATATTTAAATGTAACTGTTGCTGTTTCTCCTACACCTAAAGCTTTGAAATCTCCATCAAGTGCAAAATTAACTTGACTATCTTGGCTATCATTATTTAAAAATCTAATCTCTTGAATATCAATTTCTGAAGCATCAATATCATTCGATTCTACGATTACACTTCCTGATCCATCGTAATTATATTCAGCTCTAACATCAAAAGAAATATTTTGATAGTCATTACTATAGTTTGCTCCATCTCTAGCTAAGAACTCCATACCTTGTCGTAAATAATCTAAATTGAAAAAGTGATTATCATTTGTATCATCATCTATAGCAGTTAATGTTCCAGTAATAGTATTAATTGGCTCATCAGGAGTATTTTTCATACTGTTTTCAATAATAACGGCACTCTTATCATCATAATCAACTACATGTTCAACTACAGGTTGATCATTTGTACCTGTGATTGTTAAAGTGATAACTTTTATATCACTTCTTGAATCTTCATTTGTAGTATCATCATTTTCTAAGTCACCTTCATAAGGATTACCTAAATCATCTCTAGAGTTATCATCAGCATAATAAGAAATATTTAAAGTAAGTTCTTCTCCAACAGAAAGTTCTGAAAAGTCTCCACTTATTGCATATTCCCATCCTCCTGATCCATCTGGTACTAAAGAAACAGATATATCTTCTGGATATGTTACTCCCGCTTGACTATTATCAATAACATCTACACTATCAATATATAAAGTATGAGTATTATTATAATCAGCATCAGTTATAGCAATAGGTCCACTATATATGTTATTCCCATCATCGTCTGTACCGTCTTCACCGTACGCATCATGTGTTTCAAGTAATGCAGACTCTAATAAAGGACCATCTTCACCTGGATAATATTGATCATCTTCACCTAACCCTCTAATTGGAGGTCTATCTTCACCATAAAACTCTTCTGCATAAATGTCTTCACCAAAGGCAGTATTAACATTTATGTCTTCAATTTCTGGCTTATCATTTAATCCATTAATTGTAACTACAAAATCAAATGAAGCTACTTCTCCTTCTATTTGAATAACAATAGAATCAAGTAAAGATTCATCATCTGTTAAACCTTGAACATCTTCATTATCTTCGAATAAATCATAAGTCCAATTTCCATCTGCATCTAGTGTAAAAACACCATATTCAGTTGTAGTTGTTTGAGGAATAAATTGTAAGTCTGGATAATGTGGGTCTGTTGCAGTAATAAGTCCACTTATAATACCAGCTTCACTTTGTCCAACGTCCTCTGTTAGAATTAGAGTATTATCTCCTCCAAATGTAACATCATATGCAAAAGTAGGATCATCTGGTCCAGCTAAACCAAGAGCATTTAATCCTGCAACTCTTCCCGCAATGTCACCACTATCAGTTCCCTCTAAAGCACCTGTTCCAGCAGGATTTCCTGTTTGATCACTTGAAAGTGTTTCTCCACCAGCTGCTGCTGCTTCTAAATCATCTATTGTTGTCATAGATGCTAATTTTTCAGTTCCCTCAAATACTTCAAATACTGGTAGTTCTGTATTATTTGTTAAAAGAATTTCATTTAATCCTTTTAAAATAAGAAATACATCATTACCTTCGGCATCTTTAAAAGAGATTTTTACATCAGAATTATTTTCTAATATCTCTAAGTTTGCTTGATCATATTTTGCATTGCCTTCTACAAATACTTTTAAGCTATCAACTCCGTCTAAAATCAATTCACCATTTTCTGTTTTTGGTAAATCATTTAAATCTACTAGTTTTCCACCGTTTTGGACTTTTATACCTTCGTACATAATATTCTCCTAGGGTTTTTATTTTATATTCAAATGATATATCAAAAGTGTCTCAGAATAGTCTCAATTAGTATATAGTCTGTCTCTTATACACATCTCCGAGCCCACGAGACCAGAGAGGAT
>OJIJ01000096.1_pt1 | contig 13226 bp, 18 predicted proteins | sample 1595891 | NCBI WGS metagenome assembly OJIJ01 (sample SAMN05416853, study PRJEB24817) | seawater metagenome | isolation source: Sea water | place: Canada:Atlantic | collected 2013-11 | reverse complement strand
TCTGGTCTCGTGGGCTCGGAGATGTGTATAAGAGACAGACAAAATATAATCTTATTGATTTAAAGAAAAAAGTTCTACTATTAAAGGAACCAAAAAAAGTACCATCTAAAAAAGAATTATCAGAAGAAGAAATTTTACAAGCAGTGTTTGATTCAGAGATATAAGGATATAAATGCAAATTTCAAATAACAGATCTAGTTATGATTCTACCGTTCAGAATAATACTTCTGTTCAACAAACTAGACCCTTAAATAGAGTTAAACAGTTTCTTGAAGCATTTAGAGTTGATTTAAGTTCCAGAGCTCTTTCAAGTAAAGAATTCAATGACCCAAGTATAAACTTTCCTACACACAATTCTGATGTGCTTCAATATTCAAATAGTCTAAATCTTATATTTAAGCCATAAAAGAACTGTTATTCAACAGCTCTTTTAAATTTTTCTAACTCTTCTTCTATTGATGGTACTCTCATAAAATGTTCACCTATTAAGAAAGCATCAGCACCAATTGAACTTAATCTTTGAATTGTCTCCACATTTGAAACCCCAGATTCAGCAACAATAATTTTTCCATTAGGAATCATTGGGATTAACTTTTCACATAATGTCATATCCATTTCCATAGTTTCAAGATTTCTATGGTTTATACCCACTATATGAGCACCACATTTCATTGCCTTTGTTAGATCTTCTTTATCATGAACTTCAACTAAAACTTCAAGACCTAAATGTAAAGCATATTCATATAGTTCTTTAAGATCTTTTGTACTTAGCGATTTTGCAATAAGTAAAATAAAATCTGCTCCATAAACTAAAGCCTCAACAATTTGATATTTATCTAAAATAAAATCTTTTCTAAGTAAGGGTGTTGGTACATATCTTCTAATTTGAGTTAAGTATTCTAAATTACCTTGAAAGTAATGAGGTTCAGTCAAAACTGATATTGCATTTGCTCCACTATTACTATAACTTTGTGCAATTAGTAACGGATCAAAATCTTCTTTTATAACACCTTTAGATGGACTAGCTTTTTTAACCTCTGCTATTATTCTAATTGGCTCTTCTTTTGTAGCAGTTAAATATGGTTTAACATCTCTTGGAGGAAATGGATTCGCACTTAAACTTCTTCCTAACCAATCTAAAGAATAATCTTTTTTTCTTTTCTCAACATCTTCTCTAGTTCTTTTATTAATCTCATCTAAAATCACTTATTACACTCCTTAATTTTTTTCCAATGTGTTTTTATTTCTATATCATCTAATCCTGCACCATCAACAACTTTTTGAATATTGATTAATGCTTCTTTACACTCTTTTAATTTATATTGTCCCCAAGCTAAAGAATCGATATAAGCCAAATTATTCGGTGCCTTTTCTAAAGCTTTATTAACATATTTTAAACCTTTTTTTACATCAATATCAAGGTCAATTAATATATATCCTAAATAGTTCTGATAAACATGATTATCTAAAACTGTTAATACATCTTCAAATTTTTTAATTACACTTTTTATAACTACTTTTTTGTCTTTTGCTATTTCAAATTCAAGCATAGCTATTTGTGCAAGATAATCAATATTTCCTTTACCTGAATAAAGTTTATTTGCTAAACTTAATGCCTTTTCATTTTGATTATCATTTCTATATAATGAAAAAAGTTTATCGTCATCTGCTTTACTTTTTTCAAGAAATTTTATAGCATCCTTTATATCTTTCTTCTCTAAATAATACATAAGAAGTTTATATATTTTATCTAGTCTAATACCATTATTTTTTTCTTTATACGTATAATATGTCTTCTTTAACACAGATATTACACCATCAATATTTTTTTGTTCTTGATAGAAAGCCAAAAGTTTTGAACAAATTAGATCATTACATCCATATAGTTTAGTATGAGATTCTAAATAATTAATAGCTTCGTTCTTTTCATCTAAATATACATACATAATATTGGCTAAGTTAATTAATGAGTTAGGTGCTAGAGAATCTGAATAAACCTTTATATACACCTCTTTTGCTTTTTTATAATCTTTTTTATGTAAATGTATATTTCCTAATAATTCATAATTTATATTTGCTTTATATTTTTTTAACAAAGAATTAGTTTCAACTAATGCTTTATCATAATTCTTTTTTTGTGCAAGTGCTAAAATATATACTCTTAATATTTTATCTTCATCTTTTAGAATTTCTTTTCTCTTATTATCAACTTGAAGAATAATATCATCATATTTTTTTAGAGTATAAGATATTTTCACATATTCAAAAAGATATTCTTCTTTAAAAGTTTCTAAAAATAGTTTTAAGTAAATTTCTCTTGATTCTTCTTTTTGACCATTTCTATCATATTCCAATGCAAACATAATATACCTATCTTCATTTGCAAATGTTTTATATTTGTAATCATTATTTATTAAATTACTTTGAGCTGGTTGCCTTAATTCGGTACAACCAATTATAAAAAATATTAAGAAAAAATATATTATAACTCTTTTATAGCTGGACACTCTTGTATAACCTCTTCTTTATTTTGTTTAAAATAGTCCCAAAAAGGGAATGTTCTGCACTGTATTGGCCGGGCGTCATAAATAGTACACTGTTTTTTTTCTAAATTAAAAAATATACAGGCATAATTATCTTTAGATAATTGTACCTCTTTTATACTATATTTATAGCCTCTTTTTTCTAAAAACTTAACTCTTAATTCATCTAAAGTAATATTTAAGTGTATTGCAAGATTTTCAATCTCTTGTTTATTTATCCAAATATTACCACTTTCCCCTATGCAACAATTACCGGCACAAGTATCACAACCTTTTGGATCAAATCCAAAATCGAAGCCTTCTTTTTTAACTATATTCATATTTGTGCTTTTATACTATGTGTAGAAGATTTTTTATAAATACTTTGAACTTCAGAAGTGAATTCTTCATTTTTAAATACAACTAACGAATCCATAACTTTTAAAAGCGATTTCGAATTTTTTCTTGCATATACTAGAACTAAAGTTGCATCTTTGTTTTTTTTAGGATGAACAAATTGTAAACTTTCAATATTTAACTTATATTTTTCTAATAAACTAACTATATCGCTTAACTGTTTAACATCATAACAGAAGAAAAACTTACCACTATTCTTTAAAATTTTTGAAATCTTTTTTATAAAATCTTCTAAGGGTAAACTATCATTATACCTTGCTATTTTAAGGTTCTCATTTTCACTTTTCACTACATTACTATGGTAGAAAGGGGGATTTGAAACACATATGTCAAACTGCTTATTAAAATTCATTTCTAAAAAAGAACCTTTATACATATTGTTTTGAATCTTATTACATTTTGCATTTATCTCAGAGAACTTCTGAAAACTACTTTGAATTTCACATTGATTTAGATTTAATTTAATATAATCCCTTGAAACAAGTAAGCCTAAAATACCACTACCGCTACCTATATCTAAAAGTTCACCATTAATATTTTTAAACTTTTCTAAATTTTTACAAATAAAATCATATAAAAAATGTGTATCACTATTATAACAATAACCATCATTAGGTTGATACAAAACCAATTAAATACCTTTGTCTATTTTTTTAAGATTATATCTAATAATACATTTAAATATAGTGATAGAAGCATCTTCCCAAGTAAATACTGTCATTAATATTTATATCCAGAATATATGTGATTTTTGAAACAAGTAACAGTATTTTTTTATATAAAAAATGCTGTAGCATAAAGTAACATTAAGCAGATTCGCTCAATTCATTCTTATATTTAAATATACTTTATTTCTAGAATTAGTTATCATGTTTCAAGAATATTTGAGTTTTACTCAATATATTAATCAAAATTTTAAGGGGAAAATATGGCAATTATGGAAGCTCCTACAAACACTCCTGTTTGGGTCGATGAGAGTAGATGTAAAGCATGTGATGTTTGTGTATCAGTTTGTCCTGCTGGTGTTTTAGCTATGAGACCAGAACCAACTTCAACATTGGGTGCAATGATTCAAATTGTAGCTCATGAATCGTGTATTGGTTGTAATGACTGTGAACTAGCATGTCCTGATTTTGCAATTTTTGTTGCAGATAAAAAAGAATTTAAATTCGCTAAACTTGCTGATGAAGCAAAAGAGAGAGGCGAAGCGATTAAGAAAAATAACTATAGAGTACTTGATGCTTAAGGAGAAGAAATGGCAAGAGAAATAATTTCAACTGGTAATGATTTAGCTGCAATAGCTGCAGTAGATGCTGGATGTGAGTTTTTTGGTGGATATCCATTAACTCCTTCAAGTGAAGTAATGCATACAATTTCTGACCTTTTACCTGCAGCAGGTGGAGCAGCGATTCAAATGGAAGATGAAATTGCAGGTATCTGTTGTGCAATTGGTGCAGCAATGTCTGGAAAGAGATCTTTAACAGCGACTTCTGGTCCTGGTATTTCTTTAAAAGCAGAGAATATTGGTCTTGCATTTATTGCAGAAGTACCTTTAGTAATTGTAAATGTAATGAGAGGTGGTCCATCAACTGGTTTACCAACAAGAGTTGCGCAAGGTGATGTTTTACAAGCTAAGACTCCAACACATGGTGATTATAAATCAATTACTTTATGTGCAGGTACGCTAGCAGAATGTTATACTGAAGTTGTAAGAGCATATAACTTAGCTGATAGATTTATGCAACCAGTATTTGTTTTATTAGATGAAACTATTGGACATATGAGTGGAAAAGCAGTTTTACCTACTCTTGAAGAAGTTAAAGCTGGAATTGTTCCAAGAAAAACTTTTGATGGTCCTGCGTCTGAGTACAAACCTTACGATTGTGAAAATGATCAACCTGCAGTGTTAAACCCTATGTTCCAAGGATATAGATATCACTATACAGGTTTACATCATGATGAAAAAGGTCACCCTACTGAAGATGAACAAAAATGTGATGATTTAATTAAAAGATTATTTAGAAAAGTTGATAATCATATTGGTGAAATTGAATTAAATGAAGAATATATGATTGATGATGCGGATATAGTAATTATTGCTTATGGATCAATGGCATTATCTGTTAAAGAAGCAGTTAATAGATTAAGAGACGAAGGAATTAAAGTTGGTATGTTTAGACCAATTACTTTATGGCCAAGTCCTGCAAAAAGAATTAAAGAAGTTACTGATAAAGTACAAAAAATTCTTGTTACTGAGTTAAACTTAGGTCAATACCTAGAAGAAATTGAAAGAGTAAGTGGAAGAAGAGATTTTGATACACTATTAAAAGCAAATGGTAGACCAATTTCACCACTTGAAATCATTGAAAAAGTGAAAGGGATGTAATTATGGCATTTAATTATGATGAATATTTAAGAACTAACAAAATGCCGACACTTTGGTGTTGGGGATGTGGTGATGGTGTAATTTTAAAGGCATTCATTAGAGCAATCGATAAATTAGGTTGGAGCATGGATGATATCTGTGTTGTTTCTGGTATTGGTTGTTCAGGAAGATTCTCTTCTTATGTAAACTGTAATACAGTTCACACGACTCATGGTAGAACAATTGCATATGCAACTGGTATAAAATTAGCAAATCCTGATAAAAAAGTTTTCTGTATTACAGGAGATGGTGATGGTCTTGCAATTGGTGGTAACCATACTATTCATGGTTGTAGAAGAAATATTGATATTAATCAAATTGTTATCAATAACTTCATCTATGGATTAACTAATTCACAAACTTCTCCAACTACTCCTCAAGGTATGTGGACTGTTACAATGAAAAAAGGAAATATTGATCCTACATTTGATGCTTGTAAATTAGCAATTGCTGCAGGAGCATCTTTTGTTGCACGAGAAACTATGCTTGATCCTAAAAAACTTGAAAGAGTATTTGTAAAAGGATTTGAACATAATGGTTACTCATTCTTTGATATTTTCTCAAATTGTCATGTTAACTTAGGTAGAAAGAATAAAATGAACTCTGCTATGGCTAACTTAGAGTGGATTGATTCTATTTCTATGGCAAAAACAAAATTCGATAAATTATCTGAAGAAGAGCAAAAAGGTTTATTCCCTACTGGTATCTTAAAACAAGATAAAGAGGCTGCTGAGTATACTGATTCTTACCAAAAAGTAAAAGAAGCATACTCAAATAATACAATGGTACAATTCTAAGGAGAACATCATGGCTAAAACATTAATGAGATTTACAGGTGTTGGTGGACAAGGTGTACTTCTTGCTGGTTCTATCTTTGCTGCTGCAAAAATAAACGCTGGAGGAAATGGTCTTAAAACATCAACGTATACTTCACAAGTAAGAGGTGGGGCAACAGTTGTTGATATTACTTTAGATGATAATGACATTCTTTACCCTTATGCAAATGATGGTGAAATTGATTTCATGTTATCAGTTGCGCAAGTATCTTATGATCAATTTAAAGGTGGAGTTAAAAAAGGTGGGATTATTGTAATCGAACCGAATCTTGTATCACCAAGTGATGAAGATAGAAAAAATTGGAATATTTTTGAAATTCCAATTATTACAATTGCTAAAGAAGAAGTAGGAAACGTGATTACACAATCAGTTCTTGCATTATCAATTGCAAATCTTATGACTGGTCATACTATTACGGATGAAGTCTTAAGAAGTACAATGCTATCAAAAGTACCTAAAAAAGTACACGATCTAAATAACAAAGCATTTGATCTTGGTATCAAATATGCTAAAGAAGCAATGGCTTAATAACTAGCTTCTATAATAAAAAAGGTAAGTCTTTAAAAGCTTACCTTTTTTTATGACTATACTATTTAGTGAGATACTAATTTTAATCCAATAATAGAAGAGACTAAAGTAAAAAGAAAAAACAATCTCATCATACTTACCGGTTCTTTATAAAATATAATTCCAATAATAATTGTACCAATTGCCCCTATACCAGTCCATACGGCATATGCTGTTCCAATAGGAATAACATTAACCGCTTTTGTTAAACTATAAAAACTACCTACTGCAAAAACTACAAAAATTAAAGTTGGAACAAGTTTTGTAAAATTTTCTGTTAACTTAATCATAGAAGCAAACCCTATCTCTAAGACACCTGCTAATAATAAATAAATCCATGCTGACATAAAATATCCTTTTATTTATCTTTCTTGGAAAGATAACATAGTCTAACTTAATTATATCTTTCCAAGCAAGATACTTTAACTCATAATATGATATGATAATTTTATGAATATAAAACAATTTGAAACAAACATTGGCAATGTAAAAAAATTTAGTCCTGAAGTTTATAAAAATACAATGCAATTATCAATTCCTTTTTTTCTACTTCACAAAGAGTTATATGAAAAAGGAGACAATTTACTAAAGGAAGATTTTTCTTTAAATCAAAGTGAATTAGATATTTTAGCAGCATTGTTTTATATGACCGAGGGAAGTTTTACTATGACTCCAACAGAACTTTATGAAGTAATGTTTTTCTCCTCAGGAGGAATGACAAAAATTCTAAAAAAACTTGAGTCAAAAAATTTTATAAAAAGAATTGATAATAAATATGACAAAAGAAGTAAATTAGTACAACTTACAAATAAAGGAAAAGATATAACTGCAAATTCATTAAAAAGAATTGTTGAGTTTGAAGATGAATATTTTTCAAAACTTAATAAAGAAGAGCAGAATTTATTAAAAAATCTGCTCTTAAAAATGATTTGAAACTATATTTATTTTATATAAACTCTATATTCATTGATCTTAGATTCTAATCTTTTAGATAAATATGCATTTGAATTTTTCAAACAAGACATTATAAATTTGGCTTCTTTGTGATAATTAAATATTTTTTGAGCATCCCAAGATTCAGGAGGTGGGGTTAAGTTTGTTATTCTATCTGCAAGCTTTACCATTTGAACTTCATATGGTTGTCCAAGTAGTTTTTCTATACTATCTTGCATTTGTAATTGTTTTGTTTCTAGATTTTTATCTTTAGTAAGAGCGTCTACCCCCTCTGCTACTTCTAATCCAAATTCATTAAAGATATCATCATATGTAAATTCAGTATCCTCAATAACATCATGTAATAAAGCACAACTAATAGCCTTATCAGCAAGTTCTAGTTCCATTTTACTTTCTTCACATGCATGTATTACTTCCATTGCTACACATGTAATATGTGTTATATATGGCAGTCCTTTAGGAGTTTTTTGTTCTTTATGTGCAACTGCTGCAAAATTTAATGCTTTTAAATATTTATCTTGTGAAAACATTATTTTCCTTCTACTTTTTTATGATTTGGCTTTATTTTTGGCATAAGAGGTTGAGCACTTTTTGAAAAGTGTATTAAATCTTCTACTGTTTTAACTTTTTCATTTAAATTTTTAAATGCCATTTCTAATATATATGTTGTGCTTAAAGCATCACTATATGCTCTATGATGATTGTCGATATCTATATTTAAGGATTCTTTTAAAAATCCTAATCCATAACGTTCTGCTTTTATAGTACGTCTAGATAAGTCAATAGTACAAAGTTTCCTATTTTCTAATCTACCTAAATCATATTTTTCTAAAGAATTAGATATAAAATTGTAATCAAATTTTATATCATGAGCGACGAATACATCGTCTTCTAAGAATAATTTAAACTCTTCAAGAACTGTTTTTAAAATTGGTGCATCTTCTAACATTTTAGGTTTGATATTAGTTACTTCTTGAATATACTCAGGAATGTGTTTGGCATATACTAAAGATTCATATTTATCGATAACTTGACCACCTTTATACTTAACTGCTCCAATTTCAATTATCTGATGACCTTTGTTTACATGACCACCATTTGTTTCAATGTCAACTATACAAAAAGTCTGTTCTTCTATAATTGTTTTTGATGTTTTTAAAACAACTTTGTCATTATAAATGTCCAAAGGAAGTCCATTTGAAAGTAATAACTCAAATTCTAAATCTGGATTATCAAAAAATCTATCTTGATTATTTTTTAGCTCTTCTAAAAAGACATCTAATTCAATAGGTTCTTTTTTAAGTTTTTCAATCAATTTAATAAAATGACTTTTTTGATTTTTAGATTTCATTAACTGCTTTTACAAAATTTATCATTTTTTGTTTGTCTTTTTTTCCCTTTGATGCTTCAACTCCAGAACTTACATCAACACCATAAAAATTAAAACCTTTTAATTCTTCTAAATTATTTTCAGTTAAACCACCTGCAATAACAATCTTTGAACAATCTACATGCTTAAACCATTCAAGAGCTACTCGTTTACCTTCTCCACCAAAAGACTCAACAAAAGCATCCACTAGAACATAATTGTCTTGGTTTTCCACAATATCTCTTTCAGATTTAGCTCTAACTACATTTATGTACTTGTAGTTTAAACTCACAAAATCAGTATAGTTGTCATCATCAATTATCTGTGCTAATTGCATTTTTGCATTTGTACAAACTTGATTTATAAAAGAACTATTTTCATTTACAAAAAGCCCTACTGTTTGGATAAAAGGAGGAAGAGCTTTTACTATTTCACGAGCTTTGAAAGGCTCAATATATCTTGGACTCTTTTCATAAAAAACAAAACCTAATGCATCTGCCCCCGCATTTATTGCATCTAATGCATCTTCAAGGTTAGTAATACCACAAATTTTTACTTTCATTTTAAACCTGTAAACTCTTTATTGCTTCACCATAATTCTCATTTCCAAATACGTAAGAACCAGCGACAACAACATCAACTCCAGCATCTTTTAGTTCATGGATATTTTTATTATTAACTCCACCATCAACTTCTATAAGACAGTTTGGGTTTCTTTTATTAATTAATTCTTTTAATTTTTTAGCTTTTTCAACAACACTTGTAATGAACTTTTGTCCGCCAAAACCTGGATTTACTGACATTAATAAAACCATATCTAAATCTTCAAGTAAATACTCAATAGATTCAGGTGTTGAATGAGGATTTAAAACAATCGCAGGTTTAATCCCTAAGCTTCTTAACTTCTGAATAACTCTATGTGGGTGTTTTTCACTCTCTATATGAAAAGAAATGTACTCAGGTTTTAAAGGCGCAAATAAATCAATAAAGAAATTATTATCTTCTACCATTAAATGTACATCAAGTGGTTTTGTTGCAGCTTTTGCAACTGGACTTACAACTACAGGACCAATTGTCATATTTGGAACAAAGTGTCCATCCATTACATCAACGTGAACTAAATCACATCCACCATCACAGATTGCTTTAATTTCTTGAGTAAGATTACCAAAATCTGCTGATAAAATCGAAGGTGCTACGAGCATTAAAAAACCTTTTTTATAATATATTCGCGATTATACCATCTTTTATATAAGCAAAGTTGAAAATAATGTCGAAAAATTAAAAATATATTATATTTTAAAAGCTGTGTTATATTGTAATAAAACTTATACCATTCAAAAAAAATGTACTAATAAACACACTTACTGATATATGACTTTTTCTTTTATGCCCACATTTCGTATTGAGAATCACTTTTTTGGATATTAACTTGTTTATTGTAAGATTCAACGATATCTATTCTATTTTGAGATTTATTAACATCTCGAATATCCTTATAAGTTAGATTATTTTCCTCTGAATCCATAAGAATCTCTATTTTACTTTTCATTAAATTACTAGTTTGATAAGCTAGATATAAATTTTTCGATTCTTCATTTGATAATTTTCTATAATCTATTCTCTCCTTTTCTATTTCTGGTTGAATTTCTCTATTAATACTTTCTTTTTGTTTTTCATTCTTATTTAAATAATTTAGATTAAAATTACTTCCTTGAGCTGATGTTATATTCATGATTAACTCCTTAGTTTTTTTATATTTGAATAGTAAAACTTAAAAGTGTCTCTTCAGTGTGAATATTTTCTTAAAAAAGATAAGATATAATATTTTAAATCAAACGAAAAGTTAAAAAACATGGAAAAATTAAAAAATAGTACAATTTTATATATAGAAGATGATGAAATTACAAGAGAAAATATCAGCTCTTTTTTAAAGAGAAAATGTAAAAACTTTTTTGTAGCTTGTGATGGAAAAGAAGGGTTAGAATTTTTTGAAAAATATAATCCAGATATTATAATTACAGATATTGAGATGCCAAATTTAGATGGGTTGAGTATGGCAAAAAAAATCAGAAAGCAATCAACTTCAACACAAATTATTATTACTACTGCATATTCAAGTCAAGAATATTTACTTGAAGCAGTAAACTTACATCTAATCAAATATATAGTAAAACCAATATCACTTCCAAAACTAAATGAGGCTCTAAGTCATTGTGAAGAATTCTTAGAAGATGGTATTATTACAAAAATAAACTTTTATAAAACAACTTTCTATGATACTTATACAAAAGAACTTATTAAAAATGATGAGTTAATATCTTTATCCAAAACAGAACGTGCACTTTTAGATTTATTAATAAAAAATCACCCTGCTCCAACTTCATATGAGGCAATTGAATCCAACGTATATGAATTTGCAAGTTCAAAAAATGCAATTAAACTTTTAGTAAAATCCTTGCGTAATAAAATAGATAAAGAAGCTATATCCAACGTATCAGGATTTGGATATAACGTAAATATTGAAAAAGAATAAATATGAGTGATTTATTTTTAGGCTTTTATTTAGGTGTATTTTCAATAATACTTTTATTTAATTTACTGTGGTATTTATATAACAAAGAAAAAGCCTACCTTTATTATTTCTTCCTGCATTTAAGTCTTGTTATTTTTGCTTTAAGTATCTATAAAATATTAGTTTTCCCCACTGCATTATGCATAGTTCCCGTCATACTATTCACTTTCTTATTTACAAAAGAGTTTCTAAATTTAGATAAGTATTATAAGAATATAACAAAAAGATTCCTATATTCTGGTTTCATTTTTTCTGCAATTTTGTTTTTTCTATTTATAACAGGAAATCAAAATATTATCAAATATACACCTTTCTCATTTTTGATACTTGCCATAGTACTGTTAGCATATAGTGTCTATAAAAAAGGTTTTGAATTAGCAAAATATTTCGTAATTGCTTGGGGTGTAAATTATATAATTATATTACTCACAGATATAAATAGAATATTTGGAATAGATATTTTGCATTTTGAATATTTAAGTCAAGTAGGAAATATTTTAGAAGCAGTAATATTATCTTTTGCATTATTTGCAAAAACAAAGATATTTCAAAAGGAAAGGAATGAGAAAGAAAAAATGTTAATTCATCAATCAAGACTTGCTTCAATGGGCGAAATGCTTGCAAATATTTCCCATCAATGGAGACAACCTTTAAACAGAGTGGCATCTTTTATAATGAATATGCAAATGCACATAATGGATAATTATAAAAACGAGAAATACTTATTTGAAAAACTTGAAGAATCACAAAACCAACTTGAGTATATGTCAAATACAATTGATGATTTCACAAACTTCTATAAGAAAGATAAACAGAAAGAGTATTTTCTTGTCTCTAACGCAATTAATAATGCAATAACTATTATATCTCCAACATTAAAATCAAATAAAATTGAGTTAATCCTTGATATTAAAAAAGATTTTGAGTTAAACACTTATCCAAAAGAACTAGCCCAAGTTCTATTAAATTTATTGCAAAACTCAAAAGATGCAATTTTCTTAAACAACATAGAAAATGCAAAAATAGAAATTATTGTGGATAAAAAAGAACTAATAGTTAGAGATAATGCTGAAGGAATTAATGAAAATATTCTGAATAAAATATTTGAGCCATACTTTACAACAAAAGAAAGATATAAAGGCACCGGCCTTGGGCTTTATATGAGTAAAATGATTCTTGAAAAAAATATGTATGCAACAATAAAAGCAACAAATATAAATAATGGAGTAGAATTTAGGATAAATTTTCAGTAAAAACCTAACAAATCTATAATTACTCTCCCAAAAAAGTTTTTAAACTAATATACCTAACAAACAATTAAAAATAATTATATTTATTCACACTAAAAAGACACTATTTTTCTTTAAAATTCAAATACAAATAAAATCAAAGGAGTTAAAGTGAATATATTAAAGTTTGAAAATAATGAAAAAGCAATTAACTATATTAAGATTTTTATAAAAGAAAGAATAGGAGATAGTTCAGATGAAATTTTAGAATTAGTTACATCCTGTCTCTTATACACATCTGACGCTGCCGACGAAGAGGATAGTGTAGATC
>OJIJ01000094.1_pt1 | contig 13468 bp, 17 predicted proteins | sample 1595891 | NCBI WGS metagenome assembly OJIJ01 (sample SAMN05416853, study PRJEB24817) | seawater metagenome | isolation source: Sea water | place: Canada:Atlantic | collected 2013-11 | reverse complement strand
TAGCTTTTATCTATCCTAACTTTACTGTTAGCTTGGATAAGAGCTTTTTTTTTGCTTGAAATTCAGGCTTTACTAAAAAAGTATAATCATTAAGGAAACATAATAAATGAAAGCTAAATTACCAAAAATTACAAAACCAATTGTTACAAGACCTTCTAATTTTTCTAATAATAGATCTTCTACTCCTAAAAAAGTAATTGCGAATAATGATGCATCTATAAGAAGATAGTATCTTTAGATAACTATTATATATTATTGCTTGCATAGCTCCAACGGTAGAGCAATTCCATGGTAAGGAAGAGGTTATCGGTTCAACTCCGATTGTGAGCACCATACTATAGGGCTTACAAGAGTTCTACTCTCATTACAAATACACAAACTGATACACAAAACAAGTCTAAACTAGAGGCTATTTTGAGATGTACTTACTTAAAAACTCATACAAAATCTATAAGATTAGAATTAGAATTCCTAAGAGACTTCAACCATTTTTTAATAAAACTGAAATAAATAAGAGTCTTCACACAAAGAATTATAAAGATGCAATCATAAATTCTGAAAGTATTATCAGAGCTTATCGTAAGGTTGAATTATTACATGATACAGGTCTCTGTGTTTATGATGAACTCACTTCTATTGTTAATACATTTAACTCTACTTTTGGATTATCAGAGGTTGTCTCACAGCCTAATATTACTACTATTAAGACACATAAATCATGCTTTGACGAGTTCAAAAGTTATTATAAAGAGCTCTCCATATCAGACTCAAAAAGAAACTCATTACTAAACTTTCTTAGTAATGTTTACTTACCTTTAGCTGACCATAAATCCCCTATAAATTCAATAGACTTTAACAAACTTTTATCAATAAAGAAACAGCTTGAAATCCTACCTAGACGTAATATACAGATATATAGAACGATGAGTTTATCTAAGCTTTTGAAACTTAATGTACCTGATAATATGAGGGTAACAGTAGGGACACTACAAGCTTACTTTGGTCATATAAAAAGGTTCTATAACTACTGTAAAGCTCAAAGATATATAGAGGTTAATCCAGCTGATTTCATTACTATTGAAACAGAGGTTTCTTCAGACACTGAACGTGAACCATTCTCCAAAAATGAGGTATCAAGTTTACTTAAGTTGATTGATAAAGAAGATGAATTTAGAAGAGACATTTATTACTGTTTTGTTTACACAGGTCTAAGATGTTCTGAATTATGGAAAGCTAAACTAAAGTATGATGAAACTACTTCTCTTTGGTTCTTTGATTTAACAGATAAGAACATAAAACTAAAAACTCTTAGTTCACATAGAGTTATACCTTTACATAAAGCTTTAGTAGACATAGGTATTCCTCAAAGATTTAAGCAATGTTTACAAAAGTGTTCTCAAGATAATATTCAAAAGACTTTCAATAATAGTATAAAAATACAAGTTACTAATTCAACTAAAAAGGTTATGTATTCATTAAGACATACTATAGCAACTGAGCTTAAGTATGCTGAAGTAAATCCTTTAGTTATCTCTGAACTCTTAGGTCACTCTGTACAAAAAGAATATGGAATGACTATGAGTAGGTATGGTAGTAAGTATCCGTTGAAGGTTTTGAAAGATGCTATTGATAAGTTAGAGTTTAACTAAAGTTCTTACAGAGAGTAGGGCTTAAGTTATTATCCTACTTTCTCTAAGGTCTTTAAGGCTGTATTAAAACAATAAGGATTAATAAATGACAAAGAAACTAGGACAAAATATAGAGATGGAATTAACAGTTGAAGGTATGAATGAGACACTTAAAGTAATCGGTTCAGATGATACAGGTATCTCTTATTTATTGGGAATGAGTATGACAATAAGGTGATTTCAATGTTTCTTGATGACGTCTCACCAGTTCAGAATAAGGAACTAATAGAAAGACTAATAGAATTGAATAAGATAGTCTTACAGGCTCATCTAGAGATTAAAGAGTTATCTATTGAAACTTTAAAGAATGCTATGTTAGTTTAGGTAGACTTATAGGTTTGCTTTAGCTATAACTTTATTTGGGATTGATTGCTTCTCCTATATTATTCCAATTCTCATTCATCCATTTATCATATTCAACTAATAATGCATCTCCTCGAGTTAAGTCGGTTCTGTCACCATTTTCAAGCATACCTGATTGATAGTACTCAATAGCTATTAGAAGTTTATTATGTACGATGTCTCCTAGTCCTTGATAAATATTGTTTAAGACCATTTTATCTGATTCTAATAATCTTGTTTTTGCTCCATCCATAAGTGATTTGACTTTCTTAAAGTCTCCTTTTATATCTTTTGACTTAGGTATAGAACGAGTTAATGTTATTGCAGAGCTTAAATGTTCTTGCGCAATCATAAATGCCTTAATATTTGCTGTTTGAAGTTCTGTTAATTCATTTGTTTCTTCAAAGTTATTTACATAAACTTTATATGGCCAAACTACAGAATCAATAAAACCAACTACTGGTGAAATGAAGAAGTATCTTAAGAAAGAATCATTTTGTTTTATATCTTGCTAAGTATAATATGGTGTAGCAATCATCGTCCCCATTACATAGATTGCAAATATTAATCCAGCAAGAGTTTCTACTATTTTTTTCATAAGGGTCCTTTTATTTAAAACAAGGTCAAAAGTTTACATTATGGTGACTTTGAGATGCCTTTAGCTATAATCTTTTTCATTATAATCATTAAGGGTTTCGATTGAATAGTAAAAAGAGTTTGAATAGCAAAAATAATGATTCTTGGATGAAGTTAGACATTACTCTAAAAGAATTAATATTTGATTTGACTATTTGGGTTTTACTTTTTATAGTATATTATATATTACTTTTAGAACGAGGAATAACTATTCATGAATCTTTAGTTATTTCATTTATGACAAGTGGTGTATTCAAAACATTGTATGATATAAAATATAGGACAGGAAGTACTAGGTTCTATGCATTTAGTGAATCTACAAATCAGAAACTTAGGTACTTTACCTTTTTAGTATTATGTGTAACTACTATATTTTATCATTTTATTTTATTTAATAAACTTTTTTAAAAATCCTAATACAAAAATCTGTGGGGTCATATATACTATCTAACGGTGCTTGTTTTCCCCGTACCTCACTTTGAATTTGAAAACTACATCTATCCCTCTTTTAACACTTATTATTGATGTTCTCAGCTCCTTTGCAAGGTACTTGTTCTTGTCCATTATATAGTTATTGTATATTCAGGCATTGACTAGAAGGTGTCCTATAAGACAGAATGGACATCTACTTCTTATCTACATTTATTAATATTGATTGGTTTCCTATTTAAATTACTTGACAGAATAGCTATATTTTAGTTAATATTTTGTACTGGTTCATCTGAAGAAGTACACTATTAAACATTAAAGGACTTATCCAATGCCTATATACTCGTACCTAAGACTCTCAACAGATGAAGATAAACAGTCAAACTCATTTGAAGTACAGAGACAAGCTATTGATTCTTTTGCTAATGAGAATGACCTAGAGCCAATCGAAAGATATTTTGAAGATAAGAAGAGTGGAGCAGAACTTGATAAGAGATTAGGTCTAATGGATTTGTTAAACACTATTAAGAAAGATGACAAGATTATAGTTCAAAAGATTGATAGACTTTCACGTGATACTATTCAAACTGGATGGATAAGAACAGAGATTGCTAGAAAAGGTGCAGAGTTAATCATAGTAGATACAAATGGTAATGCTAATGACCCAATGCAAGTATTAATGGAGCAAGTTGTAAGTGCTTTTGCTGATTATGAAAGACAGATGATTAAATCTAGAATCAAAGCTACAATGAAACTGAAGAAGTCTAGAGGAGAAAAGCTTGGAGGTTCCGTACCTTACGGTTATGATGTTGTTATAGAGAAAGACATTAAGAAACTAGTAAAGAATGATAAAGAGCAAAAGGTAATAGCTTCAATCAAAAGATATGATAAGAAAGGTTTATCTCTTAGAGCTATTGCAAAGAAGTTGAATGATAGAGGGTTATCTAACAAGAATGACAAAGAATTCTACTTCATGCAAGTTAAAAGAATACTAGAGTACAAACATAGCTAAATAGAACTGCCTAGAGCCTCCTTGAGAGGGTCATATACCATTCATACAACTCATTAGATTCTTATCGTAAAAAAAGGGCTTCAGTCAGGGCTCATACAACATATTAAATCACGTATATTCTCATTCCATTCATCTAGAGAAAATAGAGAAACTTCAAATCCTAGAAAGCATGATTTCATGGTACTTCCAGATAGACACCCCCTACATAGAGAGATAGAGTACTTTTTAGGATTTCTACAAGTCCTACTACAACGGCTTTCTTATTGTCGACACATTATAGGAAAAAACTCTCAAAATAATCATAATAAACAACTAGATGTCAGAGGTAAGTTTTTAATGGAATATTGACCTGTGGACTCCTTGTAACTAAAGGCGAATAAAGAATGAAGACAAACAAAACAAAAAGAAAATATGTAGGAAGAGTCTACAAATCTAAAATATCAATGGTGGAAGCGGTACAGGACTTAAGTCCTAATTCATTTAAGTTTCTTAATCTTATTTATCACGAAGTACTCAAAGGAGAAGAGTTAGTTGATACTAATATTATGGCAGTTCTAGGAGTATCAAGAAGACCTTACTTTAGAGCTAAAGATGAACTAAAAGAAAAAGGCTATATTAGAATAGTCCAAGTTGCTTCAACTAAGTACAAGTGGTACGTTGGAAAGAAAGCTATTGCAAAAGATGCTAAAAGGTATGACAAAGGTCGTAAGTTAAAAGCAGATAGAGAGTTTGCAAACTTAGTTTTAGGAATAAAAGTAGAACGAGATGAATATATAGATAATCCTACTGAAGGTGTTTTTGTATTAGAAGGCTTTGAACAAGGTTTTGACAATGAAATAGCAGTGTAGTTTTATGGTGTGACCTAAAAGGACATAATGGTATATATATACTTAAAAGAAAACTACAAGTGAAACAAAGACACAAATGACTAGAGGTCTTACTTTAGTTGGTTGTTGTTAAGGGTAAGTATAAGTAGAACTATAGAGGAGCTAAAGACTTTCGATAACTAACCTTATTCTCACCCTAAATAATAAACTACTTAGAGGTATGTTATAAGATAAGTATATGATGTCTTTAACTGTGACTTACTATGTATGTGGCTCTTAGTATCTATTTGTTTTAAAGTCTATTATAGGTTTTAGGTGTATGCTTCTTCCAGTCTGCATTAGGGCTAGTGTCTGTTTCCTGTATTTCTCTATAGGCATACTTGATAGACTCTGTAGTAAAACCAAAGTAAGAACTTTCACCCTCTATCGTAAGTTCATCTCCCTCTTGTAACTTACTTAAGTGTTCTTTAGGTACCCCACATATTCTTCCATTAACAAAAGAATAACCTTGTAACTCAATTCCATTTCTACATCTTCTCAGAGATACTTTATCTTTTACTTTAACAACTTTTATACTCTTTTCAGATGTAAGCTCGTGTAAGAAAAGCATAAGAGACTGTTCAAAGAAAAGTTTTACAAAAAAGGGAATAATAAAAGGTGCACTAATAACTACAAGAAAGAGTCTGATAGATTCAATAGTGTTATTCCATTTTTTCTTCAACTCTTTAATGAAAAAAAACATACCGTATATAGTAATAATCCCTGCAAGTATATTAGTCCAATAATAAGCAAAGATATCTTCATTAACAATGATAGGTTTGTGGGAAGACCATACCATAATGACAAATACAAAAAGAAAAAAGAATGCAAAAAATATTGCTAAACGTCGTTTTATTGTCATTAATACCTTTCATAATATTAATACTTATATTTTATCTTCAGTCTCCTTAAAATGAATTTGATATTGATACCATATCTTTATCTGAGCTCCTCTTAAAGGGTACTAATCCCTTAACCTAATTCATACATTGTCTTACTATGGTTATCTTTGTCTGAGATGCTTTGATAAGCTTGGAGTTAAGATTGAGGAAGAGACTTACGCTCTTAACAGTTTGTTACAGTGGTTGTTCCTGTCACAGCTTCGTGATAGACAACTTATAAGTATCTACATTCCTTCAAGAAGAATGAGGGAATTACTGAAGAAGTGGTGTAGTGAAAACTATCTTGGACAGAAAGTATGAACCTAAATCTGTCCAAAGTGGATTTTAAGCCCCTACTAATGGGGGCTACAGATGTTGTCCCCTTAATAACAACATAACCTATACGTTTAGCACTCTATAGACTACTAAAGTATCTCCACTTGCATTTGTCTTATATTATCTATTTGTTTTAAAAAGATTCACCCTTAAAGATTAGTTCAAAATAAGGTACAAACTGTTGTAAACTTAGGACAATAGGGACTAGAGATAAAGTTAATATTTCATTCATATAAGGACTTTGGTTGATTTCGAATTTATAGTAGCTTCCAAGAAATAAGAGTAAAAAGAAGGTAATAACTGCAAGCCTACCTTTTAGTTTTATTATAGACTTCCTTTTACTATCTTTATCTTTGATTGTCTTCTCTCTTTTAGAACTATTTGTTTTCGTTACTTTTATTTTGTCACCACTCTTACCCATTAAAGTAGTAAAGAATAAGATTCCTCCTAGAACTAGTAAAATATTTGACCAAAGTCCTAAATGAAATAAAGCTCCCAATGTAAATAAACTAATCCCTATAATCATCTTAAGTATTCTCATTTTATATAACCATCCCTCCAATCATTACATTGTTTAGTAGTTCCCTCAACAGAAAATGCTTTTTCTTTATCTATATTAAAAAAACAATATACTAAAAGGTGAGAGTTGTCTTTATTATATTTTTTTGATAAATGGTCTATATTCTCTATCTTGGATAGAATACCTAAAACTTTGATAGTATCACCTATTTCTAAATATCTATTGTCGCCACCTAAAGCTCTTGCCCATAAAGTAAACTTTACTACCTTAGGTGCATCAGGTATGATTTCAAGTTTTAAGTAAGACTTATCTTTATCCCCTTTCACTTTTTTAATAATCTTTCCTTCAAAAGCTAAAGTTTTTCCATAATACTTTGGAGAGTTACTTTTTACCTCTAAAATCATAACTTTAAGCACAGGGTAGTTTTTATTATCGTCCTGTTCAAGCTTCTGGGATACTTTATTTGTTCCAGTTGTTGTACATCCATTAATCAAAATAACTATAGTAATTGCTAATGCTAAAAGTTTTTTCATTATAACTCCATTGCTTATATTTGTATTGATATTATATCTTAATGGTGTCACAGTTTAAGTCACAACTTTTATTTTCATAAGATATTCATTAACCATCTCTGTCTCTCCAAAAGCTTCATAAGCCATCTACTAATAGAAACACTAAGACTAATCTTTTCCTGAAGATAAAACACCTATTCTATATCTTATGCTACGAGTTCGTTGCTAACATTCACGATGAAGTACAGATTCAAGTACTAGATAAATATGCTGAGAGAGTAGCTGAGATTTGTGTCAGTACCTTCTTAGAGGTGACGGAGGACTTTGCTTTTAGAATCCTTTTAGAGGGTAAAGCAAAGATAGGAAATAACTGGAAGGAGACTCATTAATGAAAACTGAAGCAATGATGGAAAGAGTCCTTGATGGTCACACTATTAGACAATCTAATCAGACTGAGATGTTCAATGTTAACGACTTACTTAAAGGTTTTAATGAACAAAGGAGAGCTCAAGGTTTATCTGAGAAGCATTTAACTCACTATTGGGCTAATGATTCTACTCAGGAATTTATGGAAGCCCTTGAAGTGGAGCTAAATCTTATTACACGAGATTCCGTGGAATTAAAAGTATCACGTAGAGGTAAATTCAGAGGAACTTGGGTAGTACCTGAGGTTTTCGTAGATATTGCTATGTGGTTAAATCCTAGGTTCAAAGCTAAGGTAATGATTTGGGTATCTGACAACTTGTTAGGTGTTAGGAACACTTCAGGAGTACAACAAGTTCTTATGAACAGAGAGTTAGAAGAGAAGTTCCCTGATAGGACTACTAGGTGGCTGATTGTAAGAATGAGTAAGAGAATTAATGAGTACATCTTAGAGGATGGAATTGGAGTTAAAGAGAATAAAGAATTAGCAATAAAATGGCTTAGAGAATCTTATAAAAATGGAAGTGAACAAGCAAAAGAACATTTAGATAGATTAGAATAACTCATCTGAGCTCCTCTTAAAGAGCACTAATCCCTTAACCTAATTCATACATTGTTTTCCTATAGTTCTCTTTGCTTGGGATGCTCTGATACACCTAAAAATAGCTATAGTCAACTAATTCTATAACTTATGTGGTGAGGGAAAGAAGACAGAACAATTCATAGGTGGAGTTAATGATGTACTTTATTAGCTGATGAGGTACTGTAGTGATGACTTAGGTTAAAACTGATACACCAAACTGATACACACTTAAGTGAATTAAAAGGATTCTGAGGTTAAACTTTTATTACTATTTTGTATGTCAATGTTCCATTATCTGGTGGTTTATGAGGTATTAAGAACTTAGGTCAAACGGTAGCTTGGATTCCATGGTAAGGAAGAGGTTATCGGTTCAACTCCGATTGTGAGCACCATTTGATAATGTTTTAGTAGTTCTTCTATCTTTATATTAATACTTATTCACGTACTAGTTTTTATTTTCTTTAATATCTCTTATTTTCATTTCTTCTTGCATATTTAACCTATGACACATTTTAATCCCATATAGATATATTATCCATGATATATATATCCAGAAAAAGGAAAACAGTAATATTGCAAGTGAACCATATATAGTTGTATATGTCTTATTATATACTACATAGTAGATAAATAGATTTTTTGTTATGGTAAGTGTTATTAGAGTAAATAATGATGAAATTAAAGCTGCTTTAATGTGAATATGTTTATTTACACTTAGTTTAAATAATCCAAAAAAGATGAACCAGGCAAATATAAAAGTCACTACATAATTAAATATATTGTTGTTATAAAAAGATAGAGCAATATTTAATGCGGCTAACATTAAAGGCAATGTAACTAAGAAGAATAGATAAAAAAAGAATGATTGTAAAAGTGGTTTTCTTTTTGCTTTATGAATTTTATTTACAATATATTCATAATCTTTAAAAAACATAATAAATACAAAAAGCATATATAAAATACCAAGAAATCCAAGTTTACTTGAATTTGATACATAGTTTTGAAAGGTACTTATAAAAGATTCTGAATGTGTAGGATTTAATATATCAAAGGTATATTTTATAAATATGTCTAAATAATCTTGAACTAAATCTAAACTTGAAATAATTGCAATAAGTAGTGCAATTATAGGAAGAATAGAAAATATTGTAAAGAAGCTAAGACTTGCTGCATAATATGTTGTATCATCATTAAAGAATGAATCTAATGCTTTAAGTATAGTCTTAACTGGATGTCTTACTATTTCTGGTTCTTCCAAAATTTATCCTATTTTATAGCCCCATTTTATGAGGGTTAAGTATATTATTAGGGTCAAATGCCTTTTTTATATTTTTAAATAATTCTAATTCTGCCTCATTAAATGCAATATGCATAAAAGGAGCCTTTGATAATCCAATACCATGTTCTCCACTTAATGTTCCACCCATATCTACAACAAGTTGGAAAATTTCTTCTATTGCTTTGTGTCCATCTTCCATTTCTTTCTTATTGTTTTTATCTGTAACCATTACATTTACATGTATATTACCATCTCCTGCATGCCCAAAGCAAGGAACATTAAATCCATATTTATCACCGATTTTGTAAATTTCATCTAATGCTTCAGGAAGTTTACTTCTTGGTACAGAAATATCTTCATTTAATTTCTTTGTTCCATATATCATTGTTGATGGTGATGCATTTCTTCTTGCAAACCATAATGATTTTCCATGTGCTTCATCTTTTGCTTCAATGAAATCAACTGAGCCATATTGTGCAAATGCTTCTTTTAATGTTTGAAGTTGTGAGGTGATTTCAGCTTCTGAACTACCATCTACATCTCCGACTAATATTCCACCTGCATTTTCTGGTAATTCAACTTGTGGAAATTTTTGTTTTAATGCTTTGATTACTAATAAGTCTAAAAATTCCATTGCAACTGGATTTGCTCCTGCTGCAAGTGATTTAAAAACTGCGTTCATTGCTTTGTTAACATCTGGAAAAACACCCATATATGTTTGTTTGAATTTAGGTTTTGGTATAAGTTTTAAAGTGATTTCAGTGATGATTGCTAGTGTACCTTCACTTGCAATTAAAATTCCTGCAGTATTGTATCCTGCAACATCTTTAATAGTTTTTTTACCGCAAGTTATAATTTCACCATTTGGTAAAACTGCTCTTAATGCAACAACATAATCTTTTGTAATACCATATTTTGCTGCTCTCATTCCACCTGCATTTTCTGATACATTTCCACCTAATGTTGAATATTCTTCACTTGCTGGATCTGGTGGATAAAATAATCCTACTTTTTCAACTGCTTTTTGAAATTCCATGTTTATTAATCCTGGTTGAACAACTCCAACCATATTTTCCATATCTATTTCAAGTAATTTATTCATATATCTTTCCAATGAAAGGGTAATCCCACCTTCACTTGGTAATGCACCACCTGTAAATCCAGAACCTGCACCTCTTGGTACAATTACTATTTTATGTTCATTACAATATTTTAAAATTTTCGATATATCTTGTTCATCTCTTGGAAAAACAACTGCATCAGGTTCAAACCTTTCTCTTGTTGCATCATAAGAATAGGCAATAAGATGTGCTTTATCAGCTTTTACATTTTCTTTTCCAACTATACTTTTTATATAGTCTAAATGTATTTCATCTATCATTAGTTGATTCCTAGAATAGTTTTATAGTATTTATTATACATTTCACCATCTAATACAAGTTCTCCTGCTTCTATTTCATCTTCAAGTAATTGCTCTTCTTCTGTTCTTTTATCATCACCCAAGAAATCTAAAAATTCTAAAGAAAGTATGCTCTTAATATTTACCAATTTTTCAATTGGCGATTTTTCTATTTTTTCAACTCGTGTATAAAATGGCATTTTTTCATCTTCAACAAAGTTGTATGAAATAGTGTCTTCATCTAAGATAGCAAACGTTTTTGTATCAACAATATAGACTTTACTACCAATTATAAAAAATATTGTTCCTATATTTTGTTCAATTGCAAAGTTTTGGATAATTTCTCTTGAAGGTAGTGGTTCTCTTTCAATTTTTAGTTTTGCACCAAATATATCTGAATGCAAGAAATTATTGTCTCTATATTTTGCTCTTGTAGCTGTAAAAGCATCTTGTGATGGCGCAATAATTAATGATGCATCATATAGATAATTTAAAATTGCAATATCACCATTTTCTGCTTTTCTATTTGATGTAGGAATTGCATTTTGTTTGATATCTAAAAAAGGTATAAGTTTTAAAGTTGAACTTGTTGCATCTGATTTTGTTACATAAGCATTTGAAACAATTAAACTTTTTGAATCTTCATAATTATGTTGAATAATTGCACTTTGGCCAGTTCTTAAGTTTCCAATATTGATACTTGCATTTTCATCTGTAACATTTGAAATTCTTATTGCCATTGGCTTATAATTTAACTTGGCGTATTTATTATCCATAAAAGTACTATTGTTTACACTAACTAATTTTTTATCAGTTAATATATAAGAATAGTTTAAACCTTGTTTTGCACGTTCGATTTTTATATCTTTAAGATACCAACCTTTTTTCAACATATCTTTATAAGATAAATCACCATTACATAGTCCACCATCTAATTTTGTAGTCTCAATTGTAGATGGTGATTTCCAGTCTTTCTTATAACAAATAGTTGTATCCGCTTGTAATGCTTGTGTTAACATAATAGTTGTAAAAACAGTTATTAGGCTTTTTGATAATAATTTCATTTTTTTCCTTAATTAGCTTGTAGTTCTTGAAGTTTTTCTTTAACTTCATTTACGTGTAAGATCTCTATTTTCTCACCTTTTACAGTTTTCTTTTTTCTTACACTGACTTTATCCCAAATTACAGATATTTTTCCTTGAGGGTTAATAATAAAAGTACTTCTTACTACTCCCATATATTCTTTTCCCATGAATTTTTTTAATTGCCAAACACCGTAATCTTCACACATCTTTTTTTCAGTATCAGATAATAAAGTGATTGATAATTCTTTTTTTTCTATAAATTTTCTATGTTTTTCTGTATCATCTGGACTTACTCCTAAGATAATTGCATCTAAATTATCAAACTCAGCTTCTTTCTCTGTAAAATCACAAGCTTGAGTTGTACATCCTGGTGTTAAATCTTTTGGATAAAAGTATAGAACAATCCATTTACCTGCTAAATCTCTTGAACAAATTTCAATATCATCTTGGTTTAATGCACAAAAACTTGGTGCAGTTTGTCCCACTTCTAACATATAGGTACCCTTTTGTATGTTTTATTTTTTTATTGCTATAAATGTAGCAAAATTAACCCACTTAAATAGTGTTTCACAATGGTCAAATCCTGCATCTAGTATCATTTTTTTATTTTCTTCTTCAGTATATGGTATTAAAACATTCTCTAATGCTTCTCTTTTTTGAGCAATTTCAAATTCACTATAACCTTGTGTTTTCTTAAACTCATAATATTCATCAATATATTGTTTATCCAGAGTTTTATTAGATGAAATTACTTTTTCACTAAATATAAATATTCCTTCTTTTCTTAAGTTATTATAGATTTTTTTTACTAATTTTTCTCTTTGAAGAGGGCGTATAAATTGTAAAGTATAGTTTGATATAACTAGTTTTGCATTATCATAAGAGACATTATGTAAATCATCATTTATAAATTTAATATCAACGCCAAATGCTTTAGATTTTTTTCTTGCACGATTTAACATGGCTTCAGAGTTATCAACACCAATAAGTTCTAAGTTTGGTGCAGAATGTTTACTAAGTTCTATTAACGTTGATGCTGTAGAACAACCTAAATCATAGATTTTATCTTTTTCTTCTAGAAAATTTACTGCAAAGTTAATAGTTAATCTTTGCATCTCTTTGTAAAAAGGAACCGAGCGATTAAGCATATCATCAAATACTGATGCTACTTCTTCGTCAAATTCAAATTGTTTGCTGATTGATTTTTCAAATACCTTATCTGTCATGTATTTATTTTATCTAAATGAAGTTTAAATTAGTATAACCTTTTCACGGTACCTTGTTAAATTATGTGTCGTTTTTGTGTCAAGTTTAACTCAATAACAACTCTCTTCTCATCAGGTCTAGGAAGATACTTATAATATCTTTTATATGTTAAGATACCCATTCCGCACTTTCTCCCATAGACAACTTTAAACTTGCAACAGTATACATTGTTTGGTATCTGTCTCTTATACACATCTGACGCTGCCGACGA
>OJIJ01000091.1_pt1 | contig 13629 bp, 11 predicted proteins | sample 1595891 | NCBI WGS metagenome assembly OJIJ01 (sample SAMN05416853, study PRJEB24817) | seawater metagenome | isolation source: Sea water | place: Canada:Atlantic | collected 2013-11 | reverse complement strand
ACGAGATCCTCTCTGGTCTCGTGGGCTCGGAGATGTGTATAAGAGACAGAATCAACTCTATTCTTGTATCTGATGAAGATAAGATTTTTTCTAAGGTATTAACATTCTCTTCTAAAATAGCATCTTTAAATATGCTATTTATATTAATTAACATCATTTCTCTACCTTTATATTTTTTATTACATCTGTTTTAATTTCAGTTTTTTCCCTTAAGTCATTCCACTTTTTTTGTAACTCTTTAATATCTATTTTTTCATTGTTACTCATAATAAAGACCTTGTGAAGGTAGTTTCCCACCTATTGATTTTGGATTACTTTTTTTTAGTATTTCATAGAAAAATTCTAAATCTTTTTTTGAATCAATTGCTTTTACATGATTTAAATTTATATGATTTATAGAATCAGCCAGACCTTCAGAATCAAGCATAGGTAAAGTTTTTACTACCAAATCAGCTGCTTCTTTTGGATTTGATTTATACCAGTTTAACGATTTTTCATACTCAGTCATAAATCTTTTGATTAAGTTCTCATTATCTTCTGTTTTACCTAGAAATGCCATTCCTGCTTGTGGAATTTTTGCTTCTGTTTTAAAAAGCCGTCCCCATTCTTCTTGTAAGTCTACACTCCTATACAGATTAGGAGCAATGAGCTTTATAGGGAAAGACTCTGTTTTTCTTAAAGCTATTGAAATAGCAGGTTCTGCTAAAAGTGCATGGTCAACTTGCCTTAAAACTAACATTTGCATTGCATCAATGGGACTAGATACATATTTTAATTTAAAATCTTTTTTAGGATCCAAACCTCTTTTTTTAATAAGTTCTTGGAATACAATATCTGGCATATCAGACCTAAAAGGAACTGCAATTTCCTTATCTTTAAAGTCACTTAGAATTTTTAAATTTTTATCTCGAGAGACCATCCCTAAAATTCCCCAAACAGAGACATTTAAAAGTTTAATATCAATACTTTTATTATGTAAATTTGCAGCTACATTTGTTGGAAGTGCAATAAATTTCACATCACTATTTAAAACTAAAGCTCTAAGTTCATCAGGATTTTTCCATAATCTAAACTCTACTTCTTTTCCCAAATCTTTTAAAGCATTTGTATGTATCATATGTATAATAGGATGAGATACTGAGGCAAAGGGACCTGCAACTACAATTTTATTACTTTGTGAAGCAAAAGCAGTAATAGAAAAAATTAAACTTATATATAATATTTTTAAAAGTTTTATCATAAAACTCTCCTTTTATTGTTGATATTCATTATCATTAATGAATATTATCAATAAATGTCTTAAAGTTTTATAATTTTGATAATCATTATTATATATTTACTAAACTATCCAGGTATTCCATCAGCTCTAGAGTTAATTAAAAATGGAAAAAATATCTTCATATAAATGATAAAAGGTATCGCCCAAAGAATAGAGGATACAATATATGCTTCCATTATATATTGCTCATAAAAAGGAATGAAACTTCGAATTAATGTTGCAAGTACAATAAGAATCACACCTAACATAATCCAAGAATTTGAAAAGAGATGTCGTCCAGTATGAATTGTAGAAACAATTATCATTACAATATAAAAAACTAGACCAAATACACCAGTTGTAAGAAAGTGTCTAAAGTGATTTAGCATATAAATATCTGTATTTAAATAGTCATAAGCTATAAATCCATAGCCTAAAGACATAAGAACTAAAATTGATATCATATATATTACAAATGGTTTAAAGAGTATATTATTATCTTTTAGTATAAAATCATTTATAATTCCCAGAATTGATGCTGTACTTGCAAATGCAATATATGCTAAGATAGAATTGCTGGGATATAAGAACTCTAAAATCGTATACAAACTAACACAAAATATGGCTAGGTTATACCTTGGAGCTCTTGAATAAAATACTTCATCAATATTTTCATCTTCAAGAAGTTCATTAATTGCTTCCATATTAATTCTTCTTAATGCTAAAAGTTCTAATATAGTAAAAACCCCAAGAGCAACTATTAAAATATCTTTTGATGAAGTAGAACTAAATCCAATAATAGAGAAAAAGAACCAAACTTGAATTCCCAATAAGATAATTAGTACTATTGCTAAAGATAAATGTCTTCTCTTTGGATCAAAAACAACAGGTTTAAAAACTAAAAATATAATCCATATTAAAGGAAGAATATTAATAATAAAAACAATATAAATATTTATATAATCCATAAACCAGAAACTAATTCGTCCAATAAGCCAACATGCAATAATAAAAAACAAATGTCTTCCAACAATAGGAATAGTCCCAGGGAAAAGTTCAGGAGCACCAGTTAAAAAGAATGCAATTATCCCTGCAATACCTATTCCATATAACATTTCATACATATGCCATGTTAGAGGGTCAGATATGAAATCTAAATTTATAAATCCAGAGAAACTTAATGACCAAAGAATAATAGATATTACAATATAAGGTGCAAGAAGTAAAAACATTGGTCTAAAACCATAAGCTAAATAAGAAGGAACCTCTTCTTGGGGATAATGGCTATAATGGTTTGTTGCATATTGTTTTAATTCATTATTATCATTACTCATTTTAACTCCAATTCAAATGTTTCTATAATTGTTCTATTTAATAATAGCTTTGCTGTTTGGTCATAAACAAATTCATCATCTCTTAAAATTTGAGGTAATGTATATGTAAAAGTTTTTACTATATGCCCTACTGGTTCAGCTTTTAAAAGTAAAACCTCATCACTTAACTTTATTGCTTCCATTAAATCATGTGTAATAAATAATACACTTAAGTTTTCTTTTTCTATTGTTTTTATCAGCATCATTTGAAGTTCTTTTTTCAAACCTATATCAAGAGCAGAGAAAGGTTCATCTAAAAAAAGTAAAGAAGGTTTTGTAACCATTGCTCTTGCAAAAGAAACTCTTTGTTTCATCCCTCCACTTAAATCTTTTGGAAACTTTTCAAAATCATCTTTATCTAAACCAAATTCAAGTGCAATTTTTCTTGCTTCTTTTTCTCGTTCTTCTCTTTTTATTCCCTTTGCTTTTAAACCTAAAGAAATATTATCTATTACATTTTTCCAAGGGAGTAATCTAGCTTCTTGGAAAGCATAAGAAGAACTTTTAAAATTATTCTGTATTTGCCCTTCTTCTAAATCTAAAAGATGTGCGCAAAGATGTAGGAGAGTTGTTTTACCTCCTCCACTAGGACCAACAATTGATAATACTTTTCCTTTTTCAAGTTTGAAGTTTATATCTTTTAAAATATCATCAAACCCAAAAGAATGAGAAACATTTTTTACAACTAATTCTTCTAATCTCTCCATAACTCAACCTCTCTTTTTACAGGTTCCAAAATCAAATATTCAATCAAAAGAAGTGTTCCAATCATAATAACAACTAATGCAAGTGCTGTTGGCGTATCTAATTGGCTTCTTGCAATTGCTAAAGCAGCGCCGATACCATCATTTGCAGACAAAAGTTCTGCCATAACTACAATCTTCCAAGACATTCCTAATGCACTAACCCAAGCAGGAAATATATACGAAAAGATATGAGGAAAATAAACATCAAATAATTTCATATGAAATGGCAGGTTAAAACTATCTGCCATCTCTTTTAATTCACCCTCTATAGTTCTCGTTCCTTGTAATGCTCCAACAAAAATAATAGGGAAAGAAGCAACAATTACAGTAAAGATAACTGTCATATCACTCATACCAAACCAAATCATTGCTAAAACAATCCATGCAATTGGTGGCATGCCCACTAATATAGTTACAATAGGTCTACTCATCATAGAAGCTGTCAAGAAAAGCCCTGAAATAAGCCCTAAAAAAGAGCCTACTAATAAAGATATTGAAAATCCATAAATTGCCCTTGTTATAGTTAATATCATATCACCCCAAACTGTTCCAGCATATAACATTGTAAAAAGAGTGGAAAATGTTTCTTTAGGACTGGGAAGAACTAAATTACCATACAATTGATTTCCTAAATCCCAAAATGCAATAAACAAAAAAATTGATGCAATTGCACCCCATCCACTCCATAAATAAGCGGGTAAATCTTTTATAATTTTTATAATAAATTTCATATAACTCTCTTTCTATAATTTAATATTTAACATTGAAGTTTAGATTTAGAATAGCTTATTTTTACAGTAATGATACTCACTATCAGTTTAAACTATAGTTAAATATTCTTACAATATGTGAGTACAGGAGAAAAAAAAGTTTAAAACAATTTAAAGTTTGTCTTTCATTCAAAACTGATCAAAATCCCTATTATTAAATTTTTTATTTAACTTTTTAACTAAGATTTTTTAAATTATAAATAATGATATACTATATTTATAAAACATTATAAATGAGTAACAAATGAATACTTATACAAAAGATGATAAATTTGTTGAACTAATTAGTAAGATTCCTAACGTTGCAGTACAAGGGTATAATAGAGATAGAACTGTTATATATTGGAATAAAGCAAGCGAAGAAATCTATGGTTATACTTATGAAGAAGCTTTTGGAAAAAAACTTGAAGATTTAATTATTCCTGACTTTATGAAAGAAGGAGTAATCTCACATATTCAAAACTGGTATGATAAGGGCATTGCCATTCCTACAGGAGAATTACCTCTAAAACATAAAAGTGGTTCAACTGTTCATGTCTTCTCCTCTCACGTAATGTTAAAAGAAGATACAAGTGAACCTGAAATGTTTTGTGTAGATATAAATCTTACAGAACAAAAAAGACAAGAACAACTTTTAAAAGAAAAAGATAAAATCTTACTACATCAGTCAAAAATGGCTTCAATGGGTGAGATGTTTGAAAATATTGCACATCAATGGAGAGAGCCATTATCTATGATAGCTACAACTGCTAGTGGTATACAACTTCAAAATGATTTTAAAATATTAAGTGACACATATTTAAATAATACCTTGAATTCCATTATTGAAAATAGTCAATATTTGTCTCAAACAATAAATGATTTTAGAGATTTTATAAAAGGTGAGCATAAAAAGATTCCCTTTAATGTATATGACAATATTCAATATAGTCTAAAACTTTTAGAAGGTGTTACAAATAAAAATGTAATAAATATTATTATGTCTAAAAATGGACAAAATATTAAAATTTGTAATTATCCAAATGAACTTGTTCAAGTTATTATAAATATAATAAATAATACAAAAGATGCCTTCATTAAAAATGAGATTACTAAAAGATGTATTTTTATTGATTTAGAAGAACTATCGAGAGAAATAAAAATTTCTATAAAAGATAATGCAAAGGGGATAAATAAAGATATCATAAATAAAGTATTTGAAGAAAACTTTACAACTAAAGAAGATAAAGAAGCAACTGGTATTGGATTATACATGTCGCAAAGATTAATCAATGAAAGTATGAAAGGGAATATTGAAGTAAAGAATTCAATATATACTTATGAAAGTGTAGAATATACTGGAGCAGAATTTATAATTATTCTAAATAAAGACTAATATAACTATCATTTAACCATAAAATAGATAGACTTTTTTATATAAAATCAAAAGGACTTTTCATGTCATTAACACTAATAATAGTTGCTATTTTAATACTTATATTAATTCTAATGTACAACTCTTTAGTAAATAAGAAAAATCAAGTAGAGAATATATTTGCATCTGTTGACGCTCAACTTAAAAAACGTTATGACCTAATACCAAATCTTGTTGCAAGTGTATCAAAATATATGGAACACGAGAAATCTCTATTAGAAAATGTTACAAGTTTAAGAGCAAATGCTATAAAACCAAATATTTCAAATACAGAAAAAATAGATTTAGATAATAAAGTCACCTCTGCACTTGGCTCATTAATGATTGCAGTGGAAGCTTATCCTGATTTAAAAGCAAATGAAAACGTAATACATTTGCAAGCTTCTTTAAATGAAGTAGAAGAACAAATATCTGCTTCAAGAAGAGCTTATAATCAAGTTGTTACTGATTATAATAATGCAATTGAAATGATCCCTACCAATTTTATGGCAAGTGCAATGAAATATCAAAGAAAAGATGTGTTCGTAATTAATGAACAAGAAAGACAAAATATTGATGTAAAAGAGTTATTTGAAAAATAATGAAAAATGTAGATGAATTAACTACCTTTTATAAAAATGAACTTTATCCTACTTTAGAAAAATTTGAAAAACAAAGAAAAAAATTAAGAACACGACTTATTTTTTTCTTTATTATCATTGTTTGGAACGCTGCAACAATTTATTTCTTTTTCTTTTTTGGAAATGAAAACAGTTTTGATATTTTACCTTTTTTCATTGCTGGTATTTTTGCCATTGGTTCTTTCTTATATAAATACCTAAGACGTGATTATAGAGCAGAATTTAAAGAAGAAGTCATTAAGCCACTTATTAATGAACTTGATTCAAATTTAAACTACTCTGCAAACTTACATATTTCAAAAGACATTTTTAATCGCTCTTTATTATTTTCTACTCCAGATATTTATAGTGGGAATGATTTCATTTTAGGACTTGTTGATTCTACAAAAATACAATTCTCTGATATACATGCACAAAAAGAATATGAAGATTCAAAAGGTAATAAAAAATATTCTACAATATTTCAAGGACTATTTATTGTTGCAGATTTCAATAAAAACTTTTATGGAAAAACTGTAATTCTACCAGATGTTGCTCAAAGTACATTTGGGAATATGTTAGGTTCATGGCTTCAATCTAAAAATACAAATAGAGACGAACTTGTTAAAATGGATAATCTAGAATTTGAAAAAGAATTCGTTGTTTATTCAGATGACCAAATAGAAGCAAGATATATTTTATCTCCAACATTAATGGAAAGAATCTTAGATTATAAGAAAAAGTCTAAAGAAAAACTTTATTTATCTTTTGTGGATAATCATTTACATTTAGCAATTGATTATAGAAAAGATTTATTTGAACCTACTATGTTTACGTCTTTACTTGATGATAAATTAACGCATGAATATATTAATACTCTGCATTTAGCTGTTAGTATTGTTGAAGAATTAAAATTGAATCAAAAACTTTGGTCTAAAAGATAAGTAACTTATACTAAGAAAAAAACGCTAGCGCCTATAATAGTTAATGTTAAAAGTATAATTGAAGTTCGAAATAAATCTTCTGAATTAAAATTTTGTTTTATAATTGAATTGTTAGTCATATAATATCCTTTCTTTTTTTCTAGTTATTCTCTATATTTTATAACTTAAATATATAATAACATAATTTTTAGAGAAAAGCAAGTTCTCCTAAAAAAGCCACTAAGTGTGACTTTTTAATTAATTAAATTGTTGAATAATTTTTTCTAATTCAACTACAGGAGGATTTGGAAGTTGAGGATATGCCTTTTGTACTGCACTTGTAACCCATTGAGGATATATTCTAAAATTTAGTTTTACAATTGCTGTTAGCGGATATTGAATTTCTTCGTCTTCTTCTATTTTTATTTCATAAGACTCTACTCTTCTCTCTCCTGCTTTTATTCTAGTATCACTTAGAAGCTTTTCATATCTCCAGAAAAGAAGTCCAACAGGTTTACCCTCTTTATCACCAAATACTTTCATAAATGGTCTTGCATCATCGCCAAGATTTCCATCTTTTTTTAATTTACCAGATTCAAAAACAACTTTCCCTGTTCTATCTTTAACTGTAATATCTAACCATAGCTCTCTAAAATCAGCAACACCAGTTGGAAGATGATGACCTGCACCAACATTTTTTACTCCAACATCAATCTTTGTTCCTTCAATATTAACATCAAGTTCGGCTGAAGTTCTAAGTAGCTGTAATGTTTGATCTTCATGTTCGCTACTTTTTAGTCCTGATAAGAAGTGATTTGAACCTGCAAAATAGTGAACTTTTACATCATCTTTTATTTTTCCACCATCTGTAGAACGACCTCTTAAAGGTGATAACTGGTCATCTTTTAAATAAGTCATATGACAATCAATACAAGACTTGTGTTTTGTAGGGTCACTTGGATTATTAAAAGAAGAATCTTCCCATTCTTTAAAAGTTGAAACAATTTTACTACCACTTCCAGGTGTGAATTCATCATGACAAGAAGCACAATATACACTATCTTTGTATACTGGGTTCATGTAACTTTTTACATGTGCATCTGGTTTTGAATTAATAAATTTTTCACTTAGCCATTGGGCCGCTTCATTTTCACTATCTTCAAAAGTATATTTTTGTCTTTCTGTTAAATTTAAAGTATAAGCTGCATTTCCACCTGCGTCTTCAATTTTAGTAATTCGATGACAAGTAACACAAGATACACCCTCTTCTAGTTTTGAATTTCCATGTACTTTTAATTCATCAACTAAAGTTTTAGCTCCACTTTCAAAAAGTTTATCCATAGTAGGAGTCGTTTTATTTACTAAACCTGTTGTAATTGCACTAGGATTATGACAACTCATACACCATTTTCTAAAATCTTCACCCTCTACTTTTGCAGCAAGGCTCTCAACCACTAAATAATAAGGATTTGTTCCAACTAAATTTTTATGATTTGAATCTGCCCATTGGTTGAATATTTCATTATGACAAGATTTACATTTAGCTGAGTTTGTCCAATCTTCAACATGGTATTTATCAACATCATCTTCTAGTTTTATCCAAGAAGATAAATATCTTAAATTCTCTTTTGCAGTTACATAATCATGTAAAGCTTCCATATTTTCTTTTAATTTTCTACCCATGTCTTCAGGGTTTGCAAGAGTTAATTCTGCTTTCTCATCAGCCCCCATTCCACCTTGAGTATCTCTTGAAATTCTTACATAATCAGCAAGAGGTGTTTTAGAGAGATAGCCTTTATCAATATTATCATGACCAATACTAGCATCATCATATTTATTTAATTTAGTATCAGTAAATAAAAAACCATTAGTAAAGTTAAACCCTTCAAAGTGACATGAGTTACAACTCATCCAAAAATCACCCGCCATTGGTATTTCTTTATTTGTATTTGAATTTCCATTATTAAATAAAGTTTTTCCAAGTCTTAAACTCTTTGATAAAGGATCTTTTTCAACTACTTTTGAAAATGAATCTTTATCTACCGTAACCCTTGCAAAAGGATGACTACCTCCACTATCAAGTAAAGTCAAATCTAATCGTGAAGCATTTTGTACATAAATACTATTATTAGTTGGATGTGTGATTAGTGCTTGTGGATTAGTTCCATTTGGATAGGCTCTTAATATTTGAGTTACCTTTGCACCTTTACCACTTCTATTCCCTCTTTTTCTATGTCTTTTTTTCTTTGCATTTCCAGTACTTCTTCCAATATTTATGACCATAACATCTTCACTTGCAGCAAGAGTTACAAAGGCTTTTGCTCCATCTTTTGAAAAAACTAAATCCCATGGATTTGAAACAATTAGAGTACGATTATTATTATCTCGAACATTAATAGATTTAAATAGATGTTTTCTTTTTTGTTCCAGCTCTTTCTCAAAACCTTTTTCTAAAGAGATAACAGAAACACTAGGAAAAACAGTAGATTGAAATTGAAATTTGTGGTCAAAGTTCCATAATATATGAGGGAGCCAAGCTTCTTTTCCATTTGGATTAATTTCAATATCATCTAAAAGTCTTGGTTTTCCTTGAGAAACAAATTCATTGTCATTTTGGGTTGAATGTAAAGTAATAGTTTTAAGTCTAGCTAAACTCCGACTATCATAAATAGAAACCATACCAATCATGGCATGAGAAACAAGAAGTCTCCCATCATCAGTTAAGGCCAAACCTCTTGGTGTTTTATCAGTTTTAATTGTTTTTATAATCTCAAATGTTTCATCATCTATAACTAAAAGCTCACTGTCTTCGTAAATAGTTATAAAAAAATACTTATTTTTTTTATCATAAATAATTCCATGAGGTCTATTTTTTGTTTTAATCGTTTTTATAATTTCATTATTTGAATCTAAGAAATAAACTCTATTTTTCATAAAATCAGTTATTCCATATACCGATTCATCATCTTTAAATGCAATTCTTCTAATATCTTTTCCTAATATTTTCTCAAATATTTTTTCACCAGTTTTTGCATTAGTTTTAGTAACACTTCCCCCATCTAAATTTGCACTGTAAATATATTTTGTATTTTTGGTTAAATAAAGGGCGGAACTACTTTGCGCAGAATAAGATAGAGTTGGGATAAGAAAAGTCAATACAATTACACTTGCAGCAACAGCTTGTTTTTTCAATCTATATTCTTTAGCTTTGTTTTTTCTTCTTATATTTGCATTTGAAAATACAGAGTGGTACCATAGAAAGAACACTAATAAAAAAGACCCATACAAGTGCATATTAAATGAATAAGTACCCCATTCATCACCACCTCTATTTCCTATAAAGAAAAGATAAAAACCACTGATAGTAACTAATAAAAGGATAATACCTAAGAACATACCATTTCCACTATTTCTTCTTTTTGCAACAATATTTTTTCTGTACTTGTATGTATGCATATTTACAAAAGGAATAATTAGAACAACAGAAACAATAATAGAACTTATACTATGAATAGATTGTAAAAGAGCAAAATACTCCCATTGGATATCTAAAATATCCCACTGAAGAATTCCTGTAATAAACATAATAATAATTGAAATTTCAATCCAAATAGTTTTCAATAAATAACCTTTAAGTTTTAAATGATAATGAGTATTAATTATACAAAAAAATTCTTGATAAGATTCTTAATATCGACAATGAGTATCAAAATGTATTAGAAAAGAGAAACTCCCACCCATATTGGGTGGGAGAAAAAGAAAGAATTGATATTATTTAGAAAGTTTTACTTTTCCTGCCATAGTCATAGCAGTCCCATATTTCCCACCGGCTTTATTAATAGCAGGAACATTATCACCATCGTTATTTGTAGTTTTCATATCTGTTGTTTCATATTCACCTGAATCTAATAACCACTCAGCTAACTGTGCTCCAGTATTTACAGAATCACCATTTACAACAATCTGGAACCAAGAAGTAAATCTATCTGTAAGATTTTTTAGCTCTAATACAGGTTCTTTTTCACTACCAACATTTTTTAAATTATTGATTGCATCTCTTAAACCACCACTTACTGCACCAATTGAGTAAGGAGTATATTCTTTTGTTGAATCTACATAAGTTCCAAGCTCTGCATTAAATAGATTCTTCTCTATTGCAATAAATAAAGCTCTTGCTTCTTTTCTATAATTTTCATTATGTGTAGCTAAAAATGCCGCAGTTAAACCACGAACCATTGCAAATTGAGTACCTACTTCTATGCCTTTTTTAGAACCATCTTTTAAATTGTATGATGTTGCAAATAATCCATTTGATTCTTTTAAGTTTTTAATTAAGAAATCAGCTTGAGTTTTAATAATAGATAATGCTTCTTTCCCTTGTTTAGAATCTAATGATTTTGCACCATCAGCAGAACCATAACCAACAGGCAATGCATCAATTGATCTTTGGAAGATTCTTAATGCTTCTAAAGAATATGCAGCATCAAAAGTTGTAAGAATTGAACCTTTTTTGCCATCAAATGTATCAACTAATGTTCCAACTTTTTTATCGAAATGAATTGTTGAAATATTTTCAAATAATAAATTCTGTACATTTGCAGCAGCAGAGAATGCATCAGCAGCTTTTACATCATTTTTTCTATTTGCATCAGTATTTGCTTCTGGAGCATTTTTAAATGGATCACCATCAAACACACTTAAGAATGCAGGATTTTGATTAGCATTATTAGTTCTTTGATCAGAATAAGCATAGAACTCAGAAATTGGCCATAACATTCCCCACGTATCTCTTAAAGAAGAATGATCTTCTTTAACTTTTAAAGATGCAATAGATTTTGTACCATTCTTTTCACCTTCAATAACTGCAACTTTATTTGCAAACCATACAGGTTTTGACGCATCATAAGAAGGAGTAAAAGAAGTACCTAACTTCTTACCATTAAACCCAAGTTTTTCTTGCATAAATAGAATTCTTTCCCAAGCAAGCTCAGTTAAAATTGCTCCATTTACACCATCTGCTGAAGATACACCTAATGCGTGTTTCCCATCATGGTCCATAGTTGAACTTGAAGCTTCAACTTCTTCATCATTTTCAATAATATGCATTCCACCTAAGAAATCTTGTGCCCACATAGTATCTTTTAATAATGCTCCACCAAATGCAGCAGGGTTAAATGTCTTATCCATTCCATTTTCAACCCAAGAAAGAGTTTTATAATCTCTTAAATAAGCAGGTACAGAAGTTTTAACAGTAGATTCTTTTCCATGTTTAAATACAACTACCTCATCATTATTAACAACTGTCATGTCAATTTTTTGTGCAAATTCTGGCATACCAGAGATATATGGAAGTGCTGTTGGATGCATATTTAAAGGTAAGATTTCTGGATCATTTCCAGTTACTTTTGCAAACTTAATAAATCTTTTTGCAAGTGAAGTCATATCTCCACCTCGTGATGCATTTAAAAGACCATTTACTAAATGTGGTCCCATTTTTGATTGATAGTTTAATGCATACATTGCTTCTTCTGAGTACTCATAACTTTCAATTCCTGCAGTATAGTCAAACTGCGTTGGTTGATTTACCGCATTTGGGTCAAGTGTATCTAAGTCTAATCCTAGACCTTCTGCCATAGGCTCACCAGATAATTCAAATTCTGTATAAGCAAACATTGCTCCAGCAGTATTAAATCTTTTGTCCATTACTTCAGCTTTTGTATTAGCTGCGTATAAAGATGATACAACTAAAGATGCTGTAAGTGACATTTTTATTATGTTTTTCATTAAAGTCCTTTTTGTTTTTGAAAACGATTATCAGAATTGTAAAAAAGATATGCTTAATAATTGATTAATTTGATACTAATTATCATTAATAAATAAAATTGATTCTAATTCTTACTTAAATAAAAAGTTTGTTCTCCAATAAAACGCCCTTTAAATAGTGTAATTTTAGTGTCTGTTGATTTTTTTGTACTTATCAAATAAGTTTTTTTATTTTGTTTCATATAGTTAGCACTATTGATATAATAATGGTCAATTATTCTATTATCTAGTTTTTTTCTTAAAATTTCAATACTTCTATTACTAATTATAACTCTATTTTTTTCATCAATTTCTTTTATTATTTGATCAATTGGAGACAAAGTTTCTTTGTAGGTAAAAGTAATATATACATTAAACAAAAAAATAAAAGTTACAAAAAGATATCTATTTTTAATACTTTGGGAAATAAAAATAGTAGCTATAAAAACTAAAGGTATCATATGTCTTAAATTATCTGGGTTTTGTGCTAAGGATATCCATAGTAAATAAGAAATAAAAAGGACATATAAAAATATAAATTTCTTTTGAAATTTACACAAAGAGTAAAAAAGAATTATAAAAGGGATATTTGCAATAGAAAAAATATTATCATACCATGAGATTTGCGTATTTTGTCCCGTTCCCCATAATGTAAAATGTCCCAATATAAATCGTTTTGCTTCATAAATATATAATCTGTCTCTTATACACATCTGACGCTGCCGACGAAGAGGATAGTGTAGA
>OJIJ01000090.1_pt1 | contig 13671 bp, 15 predicted proteins | sample 1595891 | NCBI WGS metagenome assembly OJIJ01 (sample SAMN05416853, study PRJEB24817) | seawater metagenome | isolation source: Sea water | place: Canada:Atlantic | collected 2013-11 | reverse complement strand
CGAGATCCTCTCTGGTCTCGTGGGCTCGGAGATGTGTATAAGAGACAGGTATAATTATCAAGCTGCTAAATTTGATTTAGTATATTCTGTAAAACAATATTATATTACGTACTTAAAAAGTTTAAAAAACATTGAAACACAAAACAATGCTTTTAAACTTTTAGAGCAACAGTATAAAGATTCTGAAAATAGATTTGCACAAGGTTTGTTAGCAAGAAATGATTTACTTCAAGTAAATGCACAAATGCTTCAATCAAAACAAGATCTAGCAAGAGCTAAAGCAGATTCCAAAATTGCGAGATATCAGTTAAAAAATGTATTAGGTGGTTCATTAGATGCAAATGAAAAAATAAATGATCTTGAAAAATTAGAGATACTATTAGAAGATTATAATTTAGAAGAGTTAAACAGTAGAAGTGAAATAAAAGCTGTAAAAATGACTATTGAATCATTAATTAGTCAAAAGTTTGCAAATCGAGGTACTTATATGCCTACTGCAGACTTGAGTTTATCATATACAAAATTTGGAGATGATGCTTTTTTAGATGCTGATGATTCAAGTGCTGATGATCAACAAACTGCAACTATAAATTTAAAATGGAATTTATTTAATGGTGGAAAAGATGCTTCACAGGATATTATCTACAAAAAAAGACTTTTACAAACTAAAGAGGCTTTAGAAGATTTAAAACTTTCTATTAAACTTCAATATGAAAAAGCTATTGAAGAATTTGATGTTTCACAATTAAATTTTGAAACTGCAAAAGTATCTTTAGAACAGTCAAATGAAAACTATAAAATAGTAAATAATAGATTTAATGAAGGTTTATCTAGTAGTACAGATTTGATTAATGCAAACTTTTTATTATCTAGTGCAAAACAGAGTTTTGATAATGCATACTATGATAGATTCTTAGCAAAAGCATCGTTAGATAGAATTTTTGAGAAATAGAAGTTTTCTTCTATTTCTTAATCAAAATATTTGAAGTCGTCATCTTCACTTCCATCTTTCTTTCTATTTTTAAATTTCCACATAGTCTTAAAGTAGTTAACTGTCTGAAAAGATAACAAAACTACTATAATAAATATTATAATTGAAGAGATAACAAAAATTATTTCCATCTTATTTACCTACTTTTTAAAGCCCTCATACTTAAATCCAGTATTTCCATTTGAGCCTGAACTCTTCTTGTCTTTTTTCTTAGGAACATTTTCAATACCTCTAAAAGAGTTATACCATTTAAGATCTGTTGGGGTATATGCATTGTTGTTATTTTTCTTCACTGAGGTAAAACTCATTGAACCCCCAGAAAAATCTGTCTTTTCAATAATTATATATACAAATATTATAACTGCAATCCCTACTAATACTTTAAAAAGTATTCTTGAAATTGTATTTGCTAATGTTTTTTTCTTTTGAACGTGATGTGATTTACTCATAATTTCAATTATTCCATAAAAGTTATTAATTCTTTATAGTAGAGATTCTTTAATTTTTTAATATTATTATTTTATAAAAACGATACAAAAAGAATAGAATTTTTCATTTAGTCATAAATACTTTAATTGATCAGAATAGCCATCAAATAAAAATGAAATAGTATTTAGTTTAGTCTCTATTTATTTAGACAGAGTATAATACTTTCATTAATATTCAGGAGTACTTATGGATTATAAAAAGTTTGCAGATTTTTCACCTTGCGATTATGCTGGACCTATAAAAAGAGAGAGTTTTATGGATGCTGGTATAAAACAGCTGTGGCAAGATATCCCAAGAATTTCTGGACCAGCATTTACCGTAAATATGGTACCTGGAGATAATTTAGCACTACATAGAGCAATATATGAAGCACCAAAAGGCTCAATTATTGTTGCTCAAACAAACTCTATGGACTATGCAGTTTCAGGTGGAAATGTATGTGCAATAGCCAAAGGACTTGGGATTGCAGGATTTGTAATTGATGGTGTGGTAAGAGATATAGGGGAAGTAAAAGAGATGAAGTTTCCAATTTTTGGAAGAGGGGTTCATCCTATGCCTGGAACTAAAAAAGCAGTTCTACCTTTAAATACACCAATAGTTGCTGGAGGTATTGCCTTAAACCCTGGTGATATTATTGTTGCTGATGAAGAAGGTATTGCCGTTATTCCAAAAGATATAGCTGAAAGTATATATATTGAAACAAAAACTAAAATGGAAGAAGAATCTGCAATGGGCTTTGAAAAGTGGGCAGAGAATCATCGTAAAAAAATAGATTCTTTTTATAATTAAATTTTTTTATTTATATATGCCATTTATAATATGAATAATAGTTCATCGTTTAATTTTGTTTTTAATTGAATTGGAATAAACTTCCATCTTAAAAAATGAAATTAATATATAAGAATTATATGATTTTTATATAACTAAAGGAAACAGATGAACTCTGTTATTATTGCAGTTACTGTAATGGTTATACTCTCACTTGTAAGAGTAAATATAGTTATCGCCTTAATTATTGGGGCAATTACTGGTGGTCTAACAGCTGGACTTGGACTAAATGAAACTATTCAGGCTTTTAATAAAGGTCTAGGTGGCGGTGCAACTATTGCATTAAGTTATGCAATGCTAGGAACTTTTGCCGTTGCAATCTCAAAATCCGGTATTACAGACTTACTTTCTAACATGATTATAAAAAAAATAAATGGTGATACTTCAGATATTCAATTTATTTATATAAAATATTTAATGTTATCACTAGTTTTATTCGCTGCAATTTCATCTCAAAATTTAGTTCCTGTTCATATTGCTTTTATTCCCATTTTGATTCCACCACTATTACATTCTATGGCCCAATTAGAACTTGATAGGAGAGTTATTGCTTGTGTTATTACATTTGGTTTAGTTGCAACATATATGCTTTTACCAATTGGATTTGGCGGTATTTTCTTAAATGAGATTTTATTAAAGAACTTAGTTGATAATGGAGTACAAGCAGTTTCAGGTCAACTTCCAATGGCTATGGCTATTCCTGTATTTGGGATGTTTTTAGGTTTACTAGTTGCAATATTCTTTACATATAGAAAAAAAAGAGTTTATGATATAAGTAAGATTCTAGAAGTAGAGAGCCAAAGAAAAGAGATAAATAGTTTTTATATTTTTATTGCACTTATTTCTGTTATTACAGCTTTGGGATTACAACTTTATACTAACTCAATAATTATAGGTTCTTTAGCTGGGTTTATCATCTTTATCATTGCTGGAGTTATCAAAGCTAATGAAACTCAAGATTTCTTTACAAGAGGTCTTAAAATGATGGGAATGATTGGATTTATTATGATTGCAGCGAATGGTTTTGCAAGTGTAATAAATAGTACCGGAGGAGTTGAAACATTAGTAGTTTCTGTTGTTGATATTATTGGAGATAATAAATCTTTAGCAGCATTATTGATGCTTTTAGTTGGTTTATTTATTACTATGGGTATTGGTTCGTCTTTTTCAACTATACCAATTATTGCTACAATTTACGCTCCTTTATGTCTTCAATTAGACTTTTCTGCAATGGCAACAATCACAATTATTGGAACAGCAGCTGCTTTAGGTGATGCGGGAAGTCCGGCTTCAGATAGTACACTTGGCCCAACTTCTGGGTTAAATGTAGATGGACAACATGATCATATTTGGGATTCAGTAGTTCCTACTTTTATTCACTATAATATTCCATTAATTTTATTTGGTTGGTTTGCTTCCGTATATGTTTTTTAGAAGAGGTGTTTCCTCTTCTAATTAAATGCTTTAAAAAGTTTTCTGTTTATATGTACAAAAACTATGATTAAAGTAAGAACAAAGATAAACATATAAATAGTAGTATTCCATCCAAATTTCGCATATACAATTGATGGAATTATTGAACCAAATGCTCCTCCAATATAATAGAAACTTAGATACATCCCTGAAGTTAAAGCTTTTTGAGAAAATTTAAGTGAGTTAGCAATTCTTGTAGATACTGTATGTATCGTAAACATACCAATACAAAAAAGAAATACAACTAAAAATAAAAATAGGGCGTTTGAACTAAGAAATAAACTTGTTGAAATTATAAATATCACAATTCCTGCAACAACAGTTCGAAGTTCTTTTTTAAAGAACTTCACAATTTTATGAATAGTTAAAGAGATAATAATTCCCATCCCATAACCTAAATACAAAAGACCAATTTGAGTTTCTGAAGTCTCGGGAATCAGTTCTTTTATTCTAAAAGGCAAGATATTTAGAAGTCCTGCAAATACAAAAAAGATAGTAAACATAAGTGAATAAATCACTATAAATCTTTTATCTTTTAGTATATTTGTAATATCTTTTATTTTTGGTTTTACTAGATTTGCATCACCTTCAAAAGAAAGTTGTTTTATAAAGTAAAGTCCTATTAATAGTGCAAAAGAAAGTGAAAAGAAAACTATTCTCCATCCAAACTCTTCTGCAATAAATCCAGAAAATACCCGACCAACTAATCCTCCAAATACGGTTGCTGCAACATAAATTGACATATTTAGTTTTGTATTTTCTTTGTCATTTGCAAGTATTGACATACAAGCAGTAAGTATTGCTGGTATTACCATTGCCTCAATAGTTCTTATAAACAAAAATATTTCATAAGAATCTGCAAAACCTAATGCGAGATTAGTTATAAATAGTACAACAGAAGCTATTATTAATACTTTTTTAGTTTTTACAGATTCTAAAATATATCCATAAATAATTGGAGAAATAGCTAGGAAAAGCATAATTACTGCAGTAAAAAAAGATGCCTTTACAATTGATATTTCAAATTCATTTGCCAATAATGGTTGTAAAGGCTGAGTTGCATACATTACTGAGAGTAATATTGTGATTGTGTATATAACTATAAGTAATTCTTTTTTTTGCATCCTTTAAATAACTGCTCCTGATGCTGCCATTATTTCTTTTGCGTCTTCACTCATTTTACTTGTATCCCATGGTGGATCAAAAACTAAGTTTACATTTACTTCATCTATCTCTTCTACGCTAAGTGTTACATATCTTACTTGTTCAACTAATCCTTCTGCTACTGGACAAGAAGGCGATGTTAAAGTCATTACAACTGTAGCATGCCTATAATTATCTATTATTGCAAAGTCTATATGGTATATTAATCCTAAGTCGTAAATATTTACTGGGATCTCTGGGTCGAAAATATTTTTTAATCTTTTGATTGTTTCATTTCGAATAGCATCATCATTTTTTATTAGTGACATAATATTTGCCTTTTTATGCTTTTAAAGCATACTCTTTTATTTTTTTAATCATTCCTATTATTCCACTTTGTCTATTTGGAGTAATAACCTCATTTAATTCTAATTGATATACTATATCCATGTCTGCATCTTTAAGTTCTTCAATTGTGGAATCAGAAAATATTTTTAATATCATATATACCAGACCTTTTACAATAATTGCATCTGATGTTCCTTTAAAATAAAGCTTTCCATCTTTTTCTTCACATATTAACCATACTTGTGATGTACAACCATGAACTATATGTGCAGGGACTTTATATTCATCATCTAAAGAATCTAGTTTTTTACCTAAATCTATTATGTATTCATATTTTTGTAATTCATCTTCAAAAAAATCTAGGTCTTCTTTAATATCTTTTACTCTATTTTCTATACTCACTATCTTTCCTTACTAGTCTTCTAGCATACTAAGAGCTCTTTTTAGTGCAACTATTAGTTTATCAACATCTGTGTAGTCATTATAAAATGCTATTGAAACTCTAATTGTACCTCTTATACCTAATTGTTTCATAATAGGTTGTGCACAATGATGTCCAACTCTAAGAGCTATTCCCATTTTATCTACAAGTATTCCTATATCATCATGAACAATACTTTTAAAGTTGAAGCTTCTGCTTCCTATACTTTCTTCAATATCATTGTAAAAAGTGATATTAGGTATTTTTTTTAGTTCTTCATTTAAATAATTATATACATCTTTCTCAATAGGTTCAATATTTTCATATCCAACATGAGAGATGAATTTTAAGGCTTCTGCAAATCCAATTACTCCAGCAATGTTTTGTGTACCTGCTTCAAATTTATAAGGAGAGTCAAGTAAAGTAGAACTATTGAAATCAACTTCATGAATAGTTGCTCCTCCTGTTTGATAAGCTTGCACATCTTTTAAATATTTTTCTTTTATATATATTGCACCGACACCTGTTGGACCGAATGTTTTATGTGAAGATATGGCAAAGAAGTCTGTATCTAATTCTTGCATATCAACTTCCATGTGAGCTAGACTTTGCGCTCCATCAATCATAACTATTGCATCATATTTATGGGAGAGTTCTGTTATTGCTTTTATATCATGAATTTTTCCAAAAGCATTTGAAATATGGGTAACACTTACAAAAGCATTTGGATTATTTTTTAGAAGCTCTTCAAAGTGTTCATAATCAAAATCTAGGTTGTCATTTACTTTTACTACTTCTAACCCATTACCTAAACTTCTTCCTTGCATATGCCATGGAACTATATTTGAATGGTGCTCTAAAGAGGAGATAATAACCGTTTTAAAATTTTTAGCATATGAAGTGGCTATAAAATTAATAGACTCTGTTACCCCTTTTGTAAATATAATCTCTTCGTTTAAATTTGCATTTATAAATTTTCTTAAAATTTTTCTTGCATCTTCAAATTTTTGTGTTGCTTTGTTTGCATCTCCAAAATTACTTCTATGTGTATTTGCACAATATTTTTCATAATATTGGGTTTGTGATTGTATAACAGCTTCCGGTTTTTGAGTAGTTGCGGCATTGTCCAAATATACTATTTCAGAATTTTTAAAATATGGAAAATCTTTTTTAAACATAATCACTTCTTTTAAAATTTGTTATAAATTCTTTTATTTTTTGATCTTTTATATTATCGTATATTTCATTTTCAAAAGCTTTTAAAAGCATCTCATATGCTTTGCTTTCTTCTATTCCACGTGAACGTAAATATAAAAGTTGTTCCCTATTAAGTGAACCAACTGTTGCCCCATGACTAGCTTCTAATTCATCTATTGAAATTTCTAGATGAGGTTTAGCAAATATTGTTGCATCATCACTTAGTAAAATTGTTTTTGAATTTTGTCGAACTTTTGAAAAGTTTCCATTTTCATTAACTATTGATTTTGCTTCAAAAACTGCTTTGGAATGATCATGTAAAGAGTGTTTATAATTAATACTACTAAATGAACTTTTGTTATTATGCAGTGTATTAAATATAGATGATGAATGTGCCTCTTTATACAATCTTACAAGACCATTTATATTTAGACTTGATTCAACATTATCTAATGATGTTTCATAAATACTTAAATTAAAACCATCTCCTATTTCATAACTATTATGCTCAATTGTTGCATTGTTTTTTAAATCAATTATGGCATTAATTATCAAACTATTTGACTGCTTAATATCTTGATACTTGAAGTAATTTAAATTTGCACTTTCTTCAACTTCAAAGACTCTATTTACACTATAAAATGTATTTTTACAACTTGATAAAAAAACTTCTATTACAGAAGCTTTAACATTTTTTTCTACTTTGATATTTAGAGTATTTGTATTAATAATATCGTCTTCTGCTAATACATGAACAATAACTATTGGCTCTTTTGTATCTTCTTTAATATTAAGTTCATAGTTTTTTGAGTCTAAATCTTGGTTTATTTTATAAAGCTCATTATTTTTAGATGATACTTTATCTTTTTGAACTAAATTTAAATCTATTATATAGTCTTTTTTATCTTTAAAACTATACTCAAAAAGGGAAGAAAGGTCTATTTTTCTAAATTCTTCATCTTTTTTTGTAGGAAATTTTATATTTTTTAAATCAATTAATTTCATCATTTATTCCTATTCCCTCATAACCTTTGCTATCAAGTTCCAGTGCTAAATTATAATCACCTGTTTTTACTATTTTCCCATCTTTTAATACATGTACGAAGTCTGGTTTTATTAAAGATAATAATCTATCATAGTGTGTAATCATCAAAAGAGAACGACTTTTATCTTGTGCTAATAAATCATTTACTACTTCCGCCACAGTTTTAATTGCATCAACATCAAGACCTGAATCTATCTCATCAAGCATAATTAATTCTGGTTTTAGTAAAAGTAATTGCATTAATTCATTTCTTTTTTTCTCACCACCACTAAATCCATCATTTAAATCACGTTGCATTAATTTTTTATCAATATCAAATCTTCCTAGCTCTTTTTTTGAAAGTTTTAAAAACTCCATAGTGTCTAGTTCTTCTTGATTATTATATTTTCTTTTTTCATTTATTGCTGTTCTTAAAAAATAGCTATTATTTACTCCTGGAACTTCAACTGGATTTTGAAAGCTCATAAAAATACCTTCGTTTGCCCGTTCATTTACATCTAAGTCTAATAGATTTTTATTTTTATATGTAATATCACCTTCTATTACTTCACAATCATAGTGAGCACTTAGTGTTTTTACAAGTGTAGATTTACCTGTACCATTTTGTCCCATAAGAACATGTATCTCACCCGGATTTATTTTTAAATCTAAGCCTTTTAAAATTTCTTTATTATCAATATTTACTTTTAAATTTTTAATGTTTAACATATTAATTTCCTTTAAAAATGTCCCATTTTTTTGCCTTCACTTTGTTCGTCACAAGACTACGCTATGAAGAAGGGAACCTTTTTATTTTATGACTTCTTTTTACGGCATGGCAAAGCCATACCTAAAGAAGCAAATTCTAAAGGAGACAACGAGTTGTCTCTATCCTACACTACCTTCAAGAGATATACTCAACAGTTCTTTTGCTTCAGCTGCAAATTCCATTGGTAATTCTTTTAAAACTTCTTTACAAAAACCATTAACAATCATTGCAATGGCATCTTCTTCACTTATTCCTCTTTGGTTCAAATAAAATAGTTGTTCATCTGAAATCTTTGAAGTTGTTGCTTCATGTTCTATATTTGATGAACTGTTCTTAACCTCATGATATGGATAAGTATGTGCTTTACATTTATTTCCTATTAGTAAAGAATCACATTCTGAAATATTTCTTGCATTTTTCGCATTTTTCCCAACTCTAACTAATCCTCTATATGCATTTATTCCATGCATTGCAGAAATACCTTTTGAGATAATTGTTGATTTTGTATTTTCACCTATATGAATCATTTTACTTCCTGTATCTGCTTGTTGACTTCTACTTGAAATTGCTACAGAATAAAATTCTCCAACCGAGTTTTTACCTTTTAATATACAAGATGGATATTTCCATGTTAAAGATGAACCAGTTTCAACTTGAGTCCAAGATATTTTTGAATTTTCACCTTGACATAAACCTCTTTTTGTAACAAAGTTTAGTATTCCACCTTTTCCATTTTCATCACCTGGATACCAGTTTTGAATAGTTGAATATTTTATTTGTGCATCATCCAGTGCAACAAGTTCAACTACTGCTGCATGAAGTTGTCTTTCATCTCTACTTGGAGCTGAACAACCTTCATTGTAAGAAACGTAACTACCTTTATCTGCAATAATAATAGTTCTTTCAAATTGTCCTGTATCTAAAGCATTTATTCTAAAATATGTAGATAGTTCCATTGGACATCTTACATTTGGTGGAATATATACAAAACTACCATCTGTAAATACTGCACTATTTAATGCTGCAAAATAGTTGTCTCCAGTTGACACAACTGATGCTAAATATTTTTTTAATAATTCTGGATGATTATTTGCTGCATCTGATACAGAACAAAAAATAATTCCTAATTTTTCTAATTCACCTTGATATGTTGTTTTAACTGAAACAGAATCAAATACTGCATCTACTGCAACATTCTTAACCCCTGCAAGCATTTTTTGCTCTTCAAGTGGAATTCCAAGTTTTTCATATGTTTTTAAAATTTCAGGGTCTACTTCATCTAATGAATCTAATGCTTTTTTAGGAGCAGAAAAATATGAAATATCTTTGTAATCAATCATTGGATATCTTAAATTTGCCCAAGAAGGTTCTTCCATTTTTAGCCATCTTTTATATGCTTTTAGTCTAAAATCTAAAAGCCACGATGGTTCATTTTTCTTTTTTGAAATTGCTTTAATTACATTTTCATCAAGACCTTTAGGGAAAGTATCACTCTCTACTAAAGTTTCAAAACCTAGCTTATAATCGCTATTTAGTAAGTCTTTTATTTGTTGATTATCACTCATTACAAGCTCCTTATTTCTAAATAGGACTAAAATACTCCTATTTCTAATCTCAATGTAACATATGTGCATTAAATAAGTATTTAGAGTTTTAATTAAATTTCTAATTTTATAAAAATTTAATAAATAAACTTTTAAATATTGTCACACTTTTACCTTCTATTTCGTCTTAATATTACAAACTACAAAAAAAGGAATAGTTATGTTCGATGAAAAGAAATCGTTAGAAATGTTAGAGGGTTTTGGTTCTCATTATGATTATGATACTACTTATATGAAAGAGATGTTAAATGTTGCTCCAAATGCTTTTGAAAAATTTGAGAGCTTTTTACCAATGGCAAGTTTTGTGCAAAGTGCACCAAAAGATGTAATTTATTTAGTTAAATTAGCAGCAATGAAAAATGAAGATTGTGGTGCTTGTTTACAATTAAATGTAGATATGGCTATTGAAGCTGGAGTTGATAAAAATATCATAAAAGAAGTTATTTTTAATGAAGGTAAAAACTTACCATTATCTTTAAAAGATATTTACAAGTTTACATTACTTGTTTCAAATAATAAGATTATCGATGATACTTTATATGATAAAATATATGAAACTTATTCAAAAGAAATAATGGTTGAAGTTTCATTAGCAATTGCTTCTGCAAAAGTATTTCCAACTATAAAACGAGTTTTGAATGATATTAAAAGTTGTTCAGTAATAAAAATAAAGGTTTAATTTAAATGGATGAATTAGTAGTACAAACACAAATTTATAGAAAAGAGATTATCTCTTATGTTTATAGACTAACAGGCTCAATTGAAGAGGCAAAAGATATAACACAAGAAACGATATTAAAATATATAAGTTTAAAAGATGTTGTTATTGATAATCCGAAAGCTTGGATGTTTAAAGTTGCTACTAATTTATCTCTAGATTTTTTTAGAAAAACAAAAGTGAAAAAAGAGATGTATATAGGACCATGGCTTCCTGAGCCATATATTGAAGAATCATTTAGTATTGAAGATGATATGGAACTTGATGAGTCTTTGTCTGTTGCACTTTTAGTTCTTATGGAAAAATTATCATCAAAAGAAAGAATTGCTTATATTTTGCATGACCTTTTTGATTTTAAACATAAAGAAATAGCAGATATTTTAGCTACAAGTTCTCAAAACAGTAGACAATTAACATCCCGAGCAAATAAAAAACTAAAAGAAAAAAAAAGCAAACATTCACCTTCTAAAAAAGAACATTTAGAATTAACAGAATCTTTTTTGAAAGCCATTAAAGAAGGTGATTTTAATAATTTGAAGAAGATCTTTAAGGCTGATATTGAATTACATTCTGATGGTGGTGGAAAAGCAATTGCTGCAAGAAAAGTTTTATATGGAGATAATGACTTTGTTAGTAAATTCTTAATTAAAGTAACACATTCTCTTTTTGAAAAAAGTAAAAATAATGTTGAATTAAAAATGCTTTGGTTTAATGGTTCTCCTGGTTTAATTCTATTATATGATGGAGTAGTGGTATCTTCTTACAGTTTTGAAATTATAGAGAATAAAATTTCAAGAATATATTCATTAAGAAATCCTGATAAATTAAAGTTTTTCAGACTTTAATTATAGAATTACTTATGAATATTAGCTTCTAATTTATTAGTATAATAAGAAATAGGATATGTAAGCATTAAATATCCAATTGCAAGAGGAATATAACTTTCCAAAGTAGAGTAGGTATATGCATTTACTTCTTGTGCATTCATTGTAAACTCACTAATTGATATAATTGAAAGAAGTGATGAATCTTTTATAATACTTGCAAATTGTCCAGTAAGAGCAGGTAACATTCTTCTAAATGCTTGAGGAAAAATTACATATAAATACATCTGATATGGAGACATCCCAAGACTTAAACTCGTTTCATATTGCTCAAAATCTACAGATTCTATTGCCGCTCGTATTATCTCACATACATAAGCACCTGCGAAAAGAGCAAGTATTACTGTTCCTACAATATATCTATTTTCAAAACCGAGATTGTTTGCAAAAACATAAAAGAAAATAAGTATTTGAACAAGTAGTGGAGTTCCTCGTATTATTTCGATATAAAATCTTGAAAAGAACCTAAGAATAATAAACTTTGAATTTTGTCCATAGGCAAAGAATAGACCAATAATAAAACTTAATATAAGTGCAAAGAAAGATATTATGATAGTCATCATGAAACCATCTATGAATTTTTGTCTGTATTCGTAAATACCTTCCCAATTAAAATTGTAAGATATGTTTTTAAACATAAAATAAAATGTAATAAGAACTAAACTAATAAGTAAAACTAGGTTAAAAAGATAAATACCTTTATCTAGATGTTTTTTCTTTTTAAAACCTAATTCGTGAATAAATAAATCTTTTAAATTGATAATTATTTCCTAGAAAAAGAATGGAATATTTAATTCGTCAAATGTTTTTTTAGCATCTGTTAAATATCTATTAGCTAACGTTTCAAATGTTCCATCAGCTTTTGCTTGAGTAATAAATGCATCAACTTCAGCTTTCAAAGGATCATTTTGTTTTAAAGCAACTCCCCAGTATTCAAAATCTTTTTGAAAAGATTTTAATAAAGGAACTGTTGTATCCATATTCTTTGCGTAGTTTTTATAGATAGTTAATTGATCATAAATAAATCCATCAGCTTTCCCTTGTACTACTTCAATCACACAAGCTGCTTCTTTATCAAATGCTAAAACTTCTGCATTAGGCAGATGGTCTTTTGCATAGATATGTCCTGTAGAACCCTTTTTTACTGCAACTATCTTTCCTGCAATATTTAATTCATCAATTGATTTTACACCAGAATCTTTGTTTGCTAAGATTGCTAAAGATGATTGTGCATACGGAATAGAAAAGTCAATTGACTTTTTTCTTTCTTCAGTAATTGTCATAGATGAGATAATTAGATCAACTTTCCCAGTTTTAAGTGATGGGATTAAACCATCCCAAGCAATATTTTCAATTATAACTTCACGTCCAAGATGTGCACCTAATGCTTTTGCAAAATCAACTGATACACCTGATGGAGTTCCATCTTTATCACTCATTTCAAAAGGAGGGTAAGCTAGTTCCATTCCAACTTTTAAAACTTTTTTTTCTACTTTAACTTCTGTTTTTTGCTCTTTTTCTTTTTCACCACATCCTGCTAAAACTAAAGCAAGTATCGATGAAAACACTACTAAAAGGAGTTTATTCATAATTTTACCTTTTTAAAATTTTGACCATTATCTCATATTTATTATTTACATATAATAAGTTAAGTAATTTTTGGTCATAATTTTTTTAATTTCTTTTAAAGAGTTTATTATGTTAGTTGTAGAATTTATAGAAAATATTGGTGCTGTCTCTTATACACATCTGACGCTGCCGACGAAGAGGATAGTGTAGATC